>NBJMC04203__coassemble_114_pt1 | contig 222690 bp, 225 predicted proteins | sample NBJMC04203__metabat2_high_PE_050 | metagenome-assembled genome bin NBJMC04203 | reverse complement strand
ACCTCCTCGGTTGATACGCGCACGGAAGTTTCGATTCAAAAAGCGATGGATCACTTAACCGAAGGCCGCACCAGCTTTATCATTGCGCACCGCCTTTCCACCATCCGCAATGCCGACATGATTCTTGTGATGAAAGACGGCGATATCGTGGAAACCGGCACGCATCAAACTCTGCTCCAAAAAGGCGGCTTTTACGCAGAGCTCTACAACAGTCAATTTGCCGCTGACGATGAAATCGCTTAAATCTTTTTCATCGAAAAAGCACAAAAAACCTCCTGTCCGGAACTTTCTGGGCAGGAGGTTTTTTTGCGCCGCAAAGTACGGCTTATTCTTCTTTTATGTGAGCCAATTCGGGGTTTTTGCGGTAATTCCCGTCGGCATCTTTCAAAAAAGGGAGCACCTGCACAACGGCGCTTTGGTTCACAGGCCCGTAGATATGCGGGTAAGTTCTTCCGCAGCCGTCGAAATCCTCATAGCGAACCGGTGCCGTCAGCTTTGTTTCATCCATACAAACCAGCACAAGCGGCTCGGTCACCGTTTTGAAATGCGGAGCAACCCGCCAGAAATACTTCACGTCCGAGCAATGAATAAAGCCGCAGCGATCTAAATCTCGCTGTCCCCAAAAAGCTTTCCCTTTACGCTCATTCCAAACCGATTCTTTCATACAATGGATGATCATAAGTGTTCCCCCTTTTCTAAGCGCAAAAAGCGCCGCCCTTTCGGACGGCGCTTTTGATTGCTGCAATGCAAAACGATTGGCTCTTATGCCTCGTCTTTCATTTTTGCGAAGCACTCGCTGCAATAAACGGGGCGATCCTCACGGGGTTTGAAGGGCACTTTTGCCTCTTTGCCGCAGGAAGCGCAGGTTGCAACGAACATCTCACGGGTGCCGCGGGTAGCATTTTTGCGGGCGTCACGGCAGGATTTGCAGCGCTGCGGCTCGTTCTCGAAGCCACGGCTTGCATAAAACTCCTGCTCACCGGCGGTGAACACGAACTCCTGGCCGCAATCTTTGCATACTAAGGTCTTGTCTTCGTACATAATGGTTTCTCCGTTCTGGATAGTATTTTTGCCCGCGGAAGGATTTCAACCGACACCTTTGATCTGGGACCAACGCTCTGACTTTAAGCTACTGGGGCATATCAAGGCGCTTTTTCAAACGCCTTATGTCTTAAGAAAAAGTGGAACTGCGCCGCGCTAAAACAGCAGCTACGCTTAAACACGGCTCAATTTTGTGCGCACACGCTGTAAAGCATTATCGACCGTTTTTTCGGAAATATTCAGCCGCTGTGCAATTGTGCTGTACGACGCACCATCTAAAAACAGCAAAAGCACCTGCCGCTCTAAGCTGGAAAGACGGGTTGCAATGCCCTGCATGGCGCTCGACAAGCGCTCGTTGATTTCCACCGTTTGCTCCGGTGTCATCTCCGTGGCGGGCGTACACTGCACCTGCTCCATCGAAAGCGAATCATTCAGCAAAGCGTGTTTTTTGCGCCGTGCCGAACGCCGAGCTGTTAAAATTCCGTTGCGAATGCACAAAGAGGCATAGGTGGCAAAAGAAGCGCCCTTGTCTTCCGAGTAAGTATTGATGGCGCTGAACAAAGCGATAATCCCCTCCTGAACAGCGTCTTCAAAATCAAGGCCGGGACACACACCCGCTTGAGCGGCCGCGCGAATCCGCGGCATCTGCCAAGCAATCAGGGCGGCCAGTGCCTGTTCATCACCGCTTTTGCACCGCAGCAGCGTTTGCCGCAAGCTGTCTTCATTCATGTGCATCTTTTTGCCTGCCGTCACTCTTAATACTCCCTCATTTTATCGTTACACACTTGAAAAGTCAAGGAGAAAAGCCATTTTACAACATTCCTCTGAAAAGTTTGTACAAAACCCACTATAAGAACTTTAAAAGATTAGCAATTATTCCTATGGTATTTTTGTTATCACTTTGTTCTCATTTTATTCACAATATTTACGATATATCCATGAACAAAATAATTTATGCACCGTTCGTCACGTTGCGAATCCACGCGCCGCTTTTTAAACGAATGAGTGATAAAATCGTTTTAATCGGGCTGTCGAGCTTGAGCATGACATAAACGAGCGGCACCGGCCATCCCCAGACAAGACCGCTTAACACGCCCATGGGCACGCTCACCAGCCACAAGGCGCCGCAGTCGAACGCAAAGGCCGTTTTCGTGTCGCCGCCGCCGCGCAAAATGCCGATAATGCAGGTGATGTCAATCGCAAGGCTCAAATGCAGCAGCGCCAAAACGCCCATAACTGTATAAGCCGCCTCGTAAGCTTCGGGCGTAATACGGTAAAACGAAAGAAAAATGGGGCGCAGAATAAAAATCATCGCACAATTGAACATGCCTACAAACACACTGCCCAGCAAAATAGTATTTGCCGCGCGTTTTGCGCGCTGCATGCGGCCTTCTCCAATCAGCTTTCCGGTGATGACAGCCGCAGCATTGCCTACACCGATAACAGAAACCAGAGCCAGCTGATTCAATACCGCAGCAATGGAGTTTGCCGTTACAAATACACTGCCGATGCGCCCGATGATGGCAGCCGTTACGGAAATGCCCAGTCCCCAGAGCAGCTCATTGCCGAGAACCGGCAGGCTGTGGCGCGTATAGTCCTGAATCATTTCATTTTTTAAGCGAAAGCAGTCCGAAAAACGAAAGCCGATGGTATCCTCTTTTGCATACATATAAATCGTCACCAGCAAAAGCTCGCTGCACCGTGCCAAAATGGTTCCGACCGCCGCGCCGCGCACACCCAAAGCAGGTGCACCGAATGCGCCGAAGATAAAGACATAGTTGAAAAAGACGTTGACAAAAAAGCTCGTGCCGTAAATCGCCGCAGACACTGTTACTTTTTCTACGGCGCGCAGACTCATTATGTAGTTATTGGAAATGCTGTACGGCAGATAAGACAACGCCACAAGCTGCAAATACTGCGCCGCCGCCGCGACAATCTCCGCTTCATTGGAGTACAGCCCCATGACCTGCTGAGGAAACAGCAAGCAAACAAGCGTCATCAGCGAGGAAGCGGTAAAGACGATTTGCATGCTAAGGCGCATCACCGTTCGAATGCGTGCCACGTCGCCGCGGCCCCAATATTGCGCAATCAACACGCTGCCGCCCGACGAAAGCCCAAAGCCGATGCTCATCAAAAGGGAAAACGGCTGTCCGCCCAAATTCGCGGCAGAAATGGCCTTGTCGCCCAAACCGCCCAGCATGACGCTGTCCATCATCGCAACGCCAAAGCTGATCATATTTTGCAGGGCAATGGGAACGGCAATGGCAAGCATATTCAGCAAAAACTGTTTTTCAAAGATAAAATGGTCTTTCAAGCGCTTTGGCACAAAGCATCCTCCTTTTCCTTTCCGGTTTGAGCCGCGCGCAAAAAAAGCCGACTCAGCCGTTTGCCTGTTTTGGTTGTTTCATTGTCAAAGCAATGCGTTTTTTTGCCTCGTCCACCGAGAGTACCCACACGGTGACAACATCGCCTACTTTGAGTACCTCCGACGGATGCTTAATAAAGCGATTGCAAATTTGGCTGATGTGAACCAGCCCGTCCTGATGGACGCCGATGTCCACAAATGCGCCGAAGTCAATCACATTGCGCACCGTTCCCGTCAGTTCCATGCCGGGCTTTAAGTCTTTCATGTCCATGACATCGGTGCGCAAAAGCGGTTTCGGCAAGCTGTCGCGCATGTCGCGTCCGGGCCGCACCAGCTCGGCTAAAATATCTTGCAGGGTCGGCACACCGACGCCCACTTCTCCGGCTAATTTTTCCAGTCCGTAAGCCTTCGCCGTGGCTTCGAGTTCGCTCATTTTTGCTGTTCCGATATCTTCAAGGGCAAAGCCGCACCGCTCCAGCACACCGCGCGCCGCCTGATAACTTTCGGGGTGAACGGCTGTCGTATCCAGCGGGTCTTTTGCGCCCGGCACACGCAAAAATCCCGCGCACTGCTCAAATGCTTTCGGCCCCAGCTTTTTTACTTTCAGCAATTCTTTTCGGCTGTGAAACGCACCGTTTTCCTCGCGGTAGGCCACAATATTATTTGCGGTGGCCGCCGTCAAGCCTGCCACGCGCCCCAGTAAAGGTGCAGAGGCTGTATTCAAATCGACGCCCACACTGTTGACGCATCGCTCCACAACGCCATCCAAAGCCTGTGCCAGCCGCGCGGGCGGCATATCGTGCTGGTACTGCCCCACACCGACCGCCTTCGGGTCAATTTTCACCAGCTCGGCCAGCGGGTCCTGCAAGCGGCGCGCAATCGACACCGCACTGCGCAAATTCACGTCATAATCCGGGAACTCTTTTGCCGCAAGCTCAGATGCCGAGTACACGCTTGCCCCGGCTTCGCTGACGACCATATAGCTGATTCCCTTCACGCCTTCCTGTGCCAATTCAGAAAGCACCTCGGCGGCAAAAAGTTCCGTTTCTTTGCCCGCCGTTCCGTTGCCGATGGCGATAATCTCCACGCCGTGTTTTTGAATCAGGCCCTTGATGGTTTTTTTCGCCTGTTCTACCTTTTTAAATTCCGGCACAGGATAGACCACAGCTGTGTCCAGAACCTTGCCCGTAGCGTCTACGACAGCCGTTTTACAGCCCATACGGTAGCCGGGGTCTAAGCCCATGGCAACCTTGCCTTTAATGGGCGGCTGGAGCAAAAGCTGCTGTAAATTTTGGCCGAACACAGCAATCGCCCCTTCACAGGCCGCCTGCGTCAATTCCGAACGGATTTCTCGCTCCAAAGAAGGTGCAATCAAACGGCTGAGGGCATCCAAAGCCGCCTGCTGTACCTGCTGTGCCGCCGCACTGTGGTTTTTCACCGCAAAGCGAAGCACAATCGTCTGCGCTTGTTCCGGCGGAACTTGTACCGATACACGCAGAATTTTCTCACGCTCGCCTCGGTCAATGGCAAGCACACGGTGTCCTGCCGCTTTCGCCACAGATTCCGTATAATCATAATATCCCTCATAAACGCTTTGCGCGGTATCGTCTGTCGCTTTTGTTTCCAAAACGCCTTTTTTCTGGTAGAGCGTGCGCAGCTGCCCGCGCAGTGCCGCGTCGTCAGCAATCTGCTCGGCCAAAATATCGCGCGCACCGGCAAGCGCGGCTTCTTCATCCGCAACCTCTTCGGAAAGATACTCTTTTGCAAGCGCCATCGGGTCATCGCCTCGCTGCTGCTGCCAAAGGCGCTCGGCAAGCGGCTCAAGCCCACGCTCACGAGCAACACTGGCCTTTGTCTTGCGCTTGGGGCGGTAGGGGCGGTATAAGTCCTCCACCTGCGCCAAGGTTTCCGCCTCGGCCAGCGCCTGCTCAAGTTCCTGTGTCCATTTCCCCTGTTCAGTGACTGCTTTTTTCACAGTTTCTTTCTGCTCGTCCAGCTTTTTCAAGTAGGCATAGCGCTCATCCAAAGCACGAAGCACGCCATCGTCCATGCTTCCCGTGGCTTCTTTGCGGTAACGTGCAATAAACGGAATGGTGTTGCCCTCATCAATTAAATCCAAAGCCGCTCCGGCGTGTGCGGGAGTGACGGAAAGCTCTTTCGCAATGCGCGCTGCATATTGATTCATGCGTGTTTTCTCCTTCGTTGTTTTTCGTAAAAGCTGTACGCGGCGTATCCAATCCAAACGACAATCGCCGCAGCTGTTACCGCCACGCCGGCTGTCCAGCCCGGTGTAACGTAAGTGAACACAATTTCACTCGTGCCCGCGGGGCACAAAACCGCAGACATGCCGCCCGACACGCGCTCGATTGTCACTTCCTCACCGTTTACGGTTGCGGTAAAGCCCTCGTCATAAGGTACCGAGAAGAACACAAGATTTTCTTTGTCCAACGTAATGTGCGCCGTAAAACCGGTGTGGTCGGCGGTAAAATCGCTCACAGCCGTGAGGCGGCGCTCGGCCACATCCGCCCGGTAGGTGTCATAATTCAAGTTCTGTGTTTCCTCAGGTGTGACAGGCTCCATTAAATGGCCGTAGGTTTCAATCTGTTCAGGCGTCAAAGCGATGGCGCGCACCAGCATATTGCCGCGGACGTTTTCCGCCAGTTCCATAAGGCTCGGTTCCGTCGGAGCTGCGTCCGGGCTGTCCACAGCCTGCTGCATCGGTGTGTCGGAAATTGCCTCAGCCGCTTGCTCTCCCTCTTTTTCCAGCAGAATATACTTGTCGTAAGCAAAGCCCATCGGCAGCTCGTTTGTATTATAGAAATAAGCAAAGGTGTCGTCCGAAAACTGATATTCATAACCGTAAGCACCGTAGGCATCGGAAAACTCCTGCTTTTGGGCCAATGTTGTAATAACATAACGCACACCCAGCAGGCCGCGCAGCGCGTATAAATCCGGGGACGGCTTACTGGAAACGTCGCGCTTAACTCCTACACGGGGGTAAAAGTCCATAATGGACGGCGTGACCACGCTATGGAAAAAGCGCAGGCTGGGCTTTTCCATTAAAAGGCTCATATTGTCGTAAACGCCGCCGTCCGACTCATTGAACGTATCGGTTCGGAAAAAGTCGTCCTCAGGCCACCGGATATTCGGCGCAGCGTTATAATACTGCTGGCGATAGGCGCTGTCGCGTTCCCACTGAGGGAATTTTCCGAGGGAGATGTGCGCCACGGAATAAAACCAAGAAAAGCCCAAAATTGCACACAGCAGTACGGCCGGGAACCGGCGCTGACCGCGCATATTGGACAGAAAGCCCGCAAAAAGCAAAAGACCCAAAAGCGCGGTAAAATACGTCAGCCAAAAGCGCGGCTGATTGTCAACCACACCAAACGACCATGTGCCGTCCTCCTCTTTGGGGACAATGGCAAATACGATGTAAAGCATCGTAATAACGCCCGTAAAGCGCATACCGCGCCAAATATCCACCTCTTCGGCATTTTCCAGCGCGTACATGGTTGCGGCGCACATCAGCAAAATAGGCATATAGTACCAGCGTGCATAGTAGCTGGAATTCAGCGCGTAAAAGCTGGAATTCAAAACAGGAACCAGCGCCATTACAAGGCACGCCGCTAAAAGGCGCGTCAAGGCCGTTTTCGGCTTTGCCTTGCAGTAAGCCCACACGCCCACCATGCTCACCAGCGGCAGATATGCCGTCATGCTGGTGTGCTTGATCACTGCATCGGTAAAAATATTGGGCAGATACGTGGGGTCCGGCGGCAAAAACAGCGAAGACAAAATGGCAAAATACTGCTGTACCTTGCCGTACATCAAAAAGCCGAAGCCGCTGGACAAATCAACCGTTCGGGGGTTTTGCGGCAGGCTTAACACCGTGGGAATGAGCAAAAGGCACCCCAGCGCCACCCCGAGCAGGCTTTCCCATGCAAGGCGGGCAAAAGCGGAAAGCGTGATGCGGTATTCGCCAGAAAACAGCTTGATAAAGAAGTACAGCATCAAAAAGACAATTTGTCCCGCGAAGAAAAAGTAGTTATTCAGGCAGTTGATTGCCACCATCAAGGGAAATACCGCGCGCTGGCCGTCATAGACGTAAGCGTCGAGCGCCCAGAGCAAAAACGGAAACAGCGCAATGCAGTCGACAAAATGATTAAAAAAGGTGTTGTATACGGTAAAGCCCGAAAAGGCATACAGGCACGCTGCAATGACAGCGTAGCTTTTTGTGCGGGAATAGCGGCGAAGCCAGGTGAACGCACCGAGGCCGCACACACCGAATTTGAGCACCAGCAGCGGAACCATGGCAAACGGCGCCCATGTTTGCGGCAAAAGCACACTGAGCCAGAAAAAGGGCGAACCGAGCAAATAGAACGAATAGGAGTTGACCGCGGAGCTTCCGAGGTCGGTTTCCCAGCTCCACTGACCCGCGCCGGACTTGACAAACCCGTTCATGTAGGTGTAAAACGGTATTTGCTGGGTATTAAAATCGCCGCAGTATTGAAACAGACCTTTGTCGATGAACAAAAACGGCAGATAAATCGCAAAGGCACCCAGACAGCAAACGAGAAAGGTAAAGAGATATCCCTTTCCCCAATCTTTTTCTGTCAAACTTTTCATTTTTTTCGCACCTCATCCTTTCAATAATGTTTCACAAGCGGGCGCAGCCGCTGCGCCCGGCAGGAGGAATTGATTATGAAGCTTTACCCCTTTAATGCGCTTTTGGCGCGCATGAAATATATTGCGCGGTGGGGGCTGATGCGCTCTTCCCGCACAGAGTCGGTCAGTGAGCACACCGCCGACACCGCCATTTTGGCACATACGCTGTGCCTGATTGCCAACAAGCACTTCGCCCATCTTCACACTGTGCCCGTGCGGCCCGAAACTGTGGCTGTCGCGGCGCTGTACCACGACGCGGGCGAAATTATGACGGGCGATTTGCCCACCCCGGTGAAATATAAAAATGAGCCGCTTTTAACCGCCTTTAAAGAGCTGGAACGCGACGCGGCGCAAACCCTGTGCACGCTTTTGCCGCCCGAAATTTCCGGCGAAATGCACGGCTACTTAACCGGGGAATGCCTGACGCCAGACGAGCAGAAACTGCTCAAGGCCGCCGACCGGCTTTCCGCGCTCATCAAATGCATTGATGAAGAGCAGGCGGGCAGCCGCGAGTTTCTAGGCGCCAAAAAACAGCAGAGCGAAGCGCTGCGCGCGATGCAGTGCCCGGAAGCGGAGTACTTTATGAAGCACATGCTGCCTTGCTATCGCTGGACATTGGACGAGCTGAGCGCCCCCTGTGCACAGGAATATCAAAACATGGATTAAAGGCGTTTTTCGTGCTCGTGCTGAAGCTCGAATGCCAGCTCAATCACCGGCTCTAAATCAGTGAAATGCGTCATTGCACAGCATTCGCGCCGCAAGCGCGCCGCGCCTTTCAGCCCGTGCATATACCACGCTGCATGGGAACGCGCTTCCATCATCGCGATGCGTTCGCCCTTATCTTCACACATGTCGTAAATATGGCGGCGCAGAATGCGAAAGCGCTCTTGCAAGCCCGGCGCAGGGGGAATTTCCTCGCCGCGCATCGCCGCCGCAATCTGTGCAAACAGCCACGGGTTGCCCATGGCGCCGCGCCCGACAGCAACGCCGTCACAGCCGGTTGCCTGCATCAGGGCCAAAGCGCTTTCGGCGCTGGTGACATCGCCGTTTGCGACCACCGGAATCAAAACCGCCTGTTTAATGCGGGCAATTTCCTCGGGGCGGATGCCCGGCTCATACATTTGACGGCGCGTGCGGCCGTGAACGGTCAGCATCACCGCGCCCGCGTCCTCGCAGCGCTTTGCAACTTCAACGCCGCTTCCCGCGTGCAAATCATCTTCGTCCCATCCGATGCGAAGCTTAACCGTAACGGGCACGCCCGCGGCATGCCGCACCGTTTCTCGCACAATTTCCCCGGCGCGCACCGGGTCTTTCAAGAGGGCACTGCCGGCGCCCGGCCCGGTAATTTTCGGCGCGGGACACCCCATGTTAATGTCTAAAAAATCAAAGGACACCCCATATTTGCCCTGTACAATCATTTCTGCCGCTTGTCCCATCACCTCGGGCTCAGCTCCGAACAGCTGAATGCCGAACGGTGCCGGCACACTGCCGCCTGCCATTAAACGCGGGCTTTTTTTATCGCCCATCGTCAGCGCTTTGGCACTCACCATTTCGCTTACTGTACAGCTTGCGCCGAACGAAGCGCACAGCCGCCGCATGGTGGTGTCTGTGACACCGGCCATCGGCGCTAAGGCCGCCCCCGGTGAAAGTTCCAGCGTTCCTATCTTTAGCATGGTTTGCTTGCTTTCTCCTTACTGTTTCAAATCGCGTTATGATTCAGGCGCGCTTTCAAAACATTTTTATGCTTTTTTCTCGGCACACCTATATTTCAATCTTTTCTATTCTACCACAAAGACACAGAATATGGTATACTAAAAAGGTAAAACTTTTTGTGGGTGTGAAACCCTTGTTTCATACCCGGACATCTCAATGCATACTCAAGGAGGCGAAGCCGATGAAACTGCTTGCCATCGACGGCAACAGCATTGTCAACCGTGCGTTTTACGGCATTAAACTGCTGACAACGAAGGACGGCCAATACACCAACGCCCTTGTGGGCTTTTTTAATATTTTATCGAAGCTGGAACAAGCCGAGCACCCCGACGAGGTGGCGATTGCGTTTGACTTAAAAGCACCTACCTTTCGCCATCAGATGTACGACGGCTACAAAGCACAGCGCAAAGGTATGCCCGCCGAGCTTGCGGCGCAGATGCCCGTTTTAAAAGAGATGCTCTCTGCACTGGGCTACCGCATGGTGACATGCGAGGGCTACGAGGCCGACGATATTCTGGGCACGCTGGCACAGGCATGCCGCAGCCGCGGCGACAGCTGTGTGATTGCCACCGGCGACCGCGACAGCTTTCAGCTGGTGGGCGGCGGCGTCAGCGTTCAGTATGAGGGCACGAAGGCGCGCCGCATTGACGAAGACGCTATCAGGGAGCAGTACGGCCTGTCCCCTGCTCAGCTGATTGATGTAAAAAGCTTAATGGGCGACACCTCCGACAACATTCCCGGCGTTGCGGGCGTTGGAGAGAAAACAGCGCTTTCGCTCATTCAAAAATTCGGCAGTCTTGCCGGGGTTTATGAAAATATTGATGACCCTGCCATCAAAAAAGGCGTGCGGGAAAAGCTTTTGCGCGACCGTGAGCAGGCGCAGATGAGCCGCACCTTAGCGGAAATTCTCACAAACGCCCCCATTCCCACAGAGCCGGGCGCTTACACGCGCGGTACCGTAGACGGCGAGCGCGCACAGACGCTTTTTGCGCAGTGCGAAATGTTTTCCACTCTGCAAAAGCTGGGCCTCGACAGCGCGCGTACCGCACAATCGGACGAGCGCCCCGATACGCCCATTTTGCCCGCACCGGAGCATTACACCGGGGAGTGCTTTCTCTTCGCGCACGAAAGCGGCTGGTGTGTGGTTTCTGAGGAAAAAGTGTTCCGCGTTTGCACGGATGCCGAAATCACGGGCTTGCTTTCCGGCGGTGTATCGCTGTACTGCTTTGACGCAAAGCCGCTTTTGCGCCGTGCCGATGCACTGGGCGCACCGATGGATGCCGTTGTGTTTGACGCAAAGCTTGCGGCTTACCTGTTAAACCCTGCGGCGGCAGAGTACACCATTGAGCGCTTGGCGCAGGAATACGGTGTGAGCGGCGCGTTTCGCTGTGACGCCGCCCCCGAAGCCGCTTTGCTGGAGCCGCTTTGCCGCACACTGCAGAATTTGTGCGAAGAGCAGGGCATGACGGCCTTGCTGCGCGACATCGAACTGCCGCTGTGCGGTGTACTGGCACAGATGGAAAACAGCGGCATTCTTGTCGACCGCCAAGGCATTGAGGATTTCGGCAAGGAGCTGCGCACGGCGCTGGAGCAAGAACTTAGCGCGATTTACGAAGAAGTGGGCTACGAGTTCAACGTCAACAGCCCCAAACAGCTCGGAAAAGCGCTGTTTGAAGATTTGGGCCTGCCCACGCGCAAGAAAACGAAAAGCGGATTTTCCACGAATGCGGAAACGCTGGAGTCCCTGCGCGGGTACTCTCCGGTCATCGACCACATTCTGCAATACCGCGTTTATCAAAAGCTGAACTCCACCTATGTGGAAGGGCTTTTAAAGGTGATTGAGCCGGACGGACGCATCCGCTCCACCTTTAATCAAACGGAGACGCGCACCGGGCGCATTTCCTCGAACGAGCCGAACTTGCAGAATATCCCCGTGCGCACGGCGCTGGGTAGCCGTTTTCGCCGCTATTTCGTCGCCGCACCCGGCTGTACGCTGGTTGACGCCGATTACAGCCAGATTGAACTGCGCGTACTGGCGCACATTTCCGGCGACGAGGCCATGCGGGAGGCATTTTTATCCGGCGCAGACATTCACCGCGCCACCGCCGCAAAAATGTACGGTGTTGCGCCCGAAGATGTAACGCACGAGATGCGCACCTCGGCCAAGGCCATCAATTTCGGGATCATTTACGGCAAAGGCTCCTACTCTTTAAGCCGCGATTTATCTATTACCGTGCAGGAAGCGCAGTCTTTCATTGACGCTTATCTGAACACGTATCCGAATGTGCGCCGCTATATGGAGGACACTGTGGCCTATGGAAAAGAGCACGGCTATGTTGCCACGCTGTACGGCCGCCGCCGGGCTTTGCCGCAACTCTCCGCGGCAAATTTCAACATCCGCGCACAAGGCGAACGCATGGCGATGAACACCCCTATTCAGGGAACTGCGGCCGACGTGATTAAGCTTGCTATGGTGCGCGTGGCACATCGTTTGAAAAAAGAACAGCTGCGCGCCCGTTTGATTTTGCAGGTACACGATGAACTGATTGTCGAGTGTCCTCTCGACGAAGCGCCCGCTGTGAAGGAAATTGTGCGCGAGGAAATGGAGCACGCCGCCGCGTTTGCCGTTCCGCTGACCGCCGATGTTCACGAGGGCACCACTTGGTACGACGCGAAGGGATGAACCATGCACACACAAGAACAAAAACCCATGCGGCACGTTCGCCGCATGACCGAACAAGACATTCTGCCCGTTGCCGCGATAGAAGCGCGCGTGCAGGACGGCTGGAACGCCGCCGGCATTGAAAGCGCCCTGCTCGCGCCCTGTGCATCCTGTTTTGTTTTGTGCGAAGGCGAATCCGTCATCGGCTTTGCCGCTTTCACCGCCGTGGCGGACGAGGCGAATTTAGATGCTTTAAGTGTTGATGAAACCGCGCGCCGCACCGGCGCGGCGCGCACCCTGCTGACGAACGCCTTTTCCGAATTGGCACAGAAAGGCTGTGCGCGTGTCACGCTCGAAGTGCGCATCAGCAACACTCCGGCGCGTTCTTTATACGAAACGCTCGGATTCTCCCTGCTCGGCGTGCGCAAAAATTTTTACAGCGCCCCGCAGGAAAACGCTTTGATGATGGAGCGGCTTTTGTAATTGCTGCGCACTTACTCTTTCCTGTGGCTATAAAAAAAGAAAGGATTCTCCATGAAACTATTAGGCATTGAAACGAGCTGTGACGACACCTGCGCCGCCGTTGTGGAAAACGGCCGAGTGATTCACAGTTCCTGCATTGCTTCCTCGTCTGAGGAACAAAATCTGTACGGCGGCGTTGTGCCGGAAATTGCTTCACGCCGCCACATCGAACACATCTCCCAAGTGACAAAAAAGGCACTGCGAGAAGCGAATTGCCGCTTAGAGGATATTGACGGCATTGCCGTGACGTTTGCGCCGGGTCTCATCGGGGCCGTTCTCGTCGGTGTAAACTTCGCGAAGGGTCTGGCCTTCTCGGCGGACAAGCCCTTGATTCCCGTTCACCATTTGCGCGGACACATTGCAGCGCTTTACTTAACGCATCCCGACTTAAAACCGCCCTTTTTATGCCTTGTGGCAAGCGGCGGTCACAGTCATATTGTCGAAGTCCAGAGCTATACTCAGTTTCGCGTTTTAGGCCGCACCGTTGACGACGCCGCCGGCGAAGCGTTCGACAAAGTGGCGCGCACGCTGGGGCTTGGCTATCCCGGAGGCCCGGCAGTCAGCCGCGCGGCCGCCGAGGGCAACCGCCTTGCGTATCCCCTGCCCACGCCCAAGGTAGAAGGGCCGTATAACGTCAGCTTTTCCGGGCTGAAAACCGCCGTGCTGAACACCGTGAACCAACTGCGCCAAAAAGGCGAGGAAGTGTCCGTGCCGGATATGGCGGCCAGCTTTGAATGGCGCATCACAGAAATTTTAGCGGAAAAACTGCTTTGTGCCGCAAGCGATACAAACGCAAAACAAATTTGCATTGCGGGCGGCGTAGCGGCCAATCGCGCGCTCCGTGAAAAGCTGGAACAAGGTGTGCAAAAGCTGGGGGCACGGCTTTATTTGCCCGATCTTTCGCTGTGCGGCGACAATGCGGCCATGGTTGCCGCGCAGGGTTTTTACGAATACGAAGCAAAGCCTCAGGCCCGCTGGAACGACTATGCGCTAAACGGCCTTCCCACCCTTCCGATTGACTATGAGTAACACCGCAGTTTCTTTTTCGGCAAATGCGCCCCACCCTCATGCGGCGCATCCCGAACGCTATTTTTTTCACTACATTCTCCCGGCAATGGCAAGTCAGCTTTTAACCGGCTTTTTCATCATTGTAGACGGTTTTTTCATCGGGCGCGCAATGGGCGACGCCGGGCTTGCCGCCATCAATATTCTTTGGCCGCTACCTGCCGTCATTTTGGCAACCGGCCTCGGCATCGGCAGCGGCGGCGGGGTTTTGGTTGCGATGGCGCTGGGGCGCGGCGATGAACAAGGTGCCGCCAAAGCGAGGGGCAACACCATTATCTTGCTTGTGCTTGCGGCGCTTGCTGTAACCGTCGGTTTGTTGGCAACGTACCGCGAAGCCCTGCTTTTACTGGGTGCAACCGGCCATTTGCACAAGCTTGCCTGCGATTATATGCAGGTTGCCGCTCTGCTTTGCTTCGGTCAGATTTTAAATGCAGGGTTAAACCCGCTTTTGCGCAGCACCGGAGCAACCGTGCCTGCAATGGCAATTACGGTATACAGTCTGTTTGCCAATATCACGCTCGACTGGCTGTTTATTATGGTACTCAATTTTGGCATGGCGGGCGCGGCGCTTGCCACGGTCGCCGCACAAATTACAAGTGCCGGGCTCGAAATTGTGTTTTTACTGCGCTCGCGTGCGTTGCCGTTTTCGTTCAAACAGCTGTGCCTTACCCCTCCGCTTGTGAAAAAAACACTGCTCATTGCGCTCTCCCCGTTCGGGCTTTCGCTTTCCGGCAGTTTATTGATTATGCTGAACAACTGGCAGTGCCTTGCCTACGGCGGTGAGAGTGCCGCCGCGATCTATGCCATCATCAGCTATCTGGTCGGCAGTTTACAGCCCCTGCTTTCGGGCATTGGTGAGGGCGCACAGCCGCTCATCAGTTTGTGCAGCGGCGCGGGCAATGAGCACGGCATCCGGCGTGTCTTTCTGCGTGCATTGGCGCTTTGCCTTGGCCTGAGCTTTGTGCTGTGCATGGGAAGCATCGCACTGCGCACACAAATTCCTGTTCTGTTCGGCGCTTCTTTGGAAACCGCCGCCCGCTCTCATTTTGCAATCATCTGTGCAGCGCTGAGCCTGCCGCTTTGGGGCGTGGTGCGCTTATTCTGCTCTTATTTTTATGCGCGCGGACATTCGAAAAAAAGCCTTTTATTTATTTACGGCGACCCGCTCGCCGCAAGCCCGCTTTGCCTGTATGTACTGCCATTATGGTTTGGCATCAACGGCATTTGGCTGGCCGCCCCGGCGGCGCAGGTACTCCTTTGCGCCGGACTTCTCATGATGCAGCTGTTGGAAAAAAGAAAATTCGCTTTATAAATGATAACAACCCCTCGAAGCCTTACTGGAAGGTTTCGGGGGGTTGTTCAGTTTCAAAATCATTCAAAAACATTACGGACGCCGCAAGAAAGGCATCGCCACTGTGATGGCGCTCCAGGCAACTTGGTAGAACACCACAAGGCCAAGACTCATGCCGGAAAGGCCCGCATAGAACGAAAGCAGCAAGCACACCACAGCGCTCAGCAAAATAGCGCCTGCCTGCACGTTGCGCGCCAAGTGTTCACCGGCCGCGGCACAAGACGCCGCGCGCATACCGCCCAAGAAAGATTTGCAGCTTCCGTCGTGAATCATCACGCCGTCGCTCGTTGCACGGTAGGCCGTTTCCACATTGAGCGCATCGTATTCCGACTGCGCCAGCACCTTTACGGTGTTTTGCGGAATTCGATAAGTGTTCGCCACAAGGCCGCTGGTAATATTGAAGTCTTCCGAGCGGACAATCACGCTGATGCCGCTGCGCGTCAGGCTGTTCAAAATGCGCGCCGCGCCGCGATTGGGCGCATAGCTTACAAGGAACATGCCGAACGCCTTGCCGGACACCGCCAGATAAATGGCGGCATACTGCCCGTTTTTCGTGTACTTGCGTTCATAGTCCATCGAAGGAATTTCAATTTCATGGTGAATCATCATTTCACGGTTGCCGATAATCACGCGGTTGTGCTCAATCCAGCCCGTAAAGCCATATCCGGCCTCTACCGTCACACTTTCCACATCATACAAAATGCTCGTGTTGTTTTCGATGATACCCAAAAAGATGTCTTTCAGCGTTTCGCAGTGCTTTGTCAAAATGCTGGAGGCGTACATAATTGCAAGGTCAATACGTTCTTTTTCAAACGTTTTGATGCCGTGCAAACGAACGCTTCCTTTGGGGAACAAATCGGTCGCACTGAGCAAAACCGTGTTGGCACTGCCCAAAGCCTGTACGGCGCTGGGGCCGGGAATCACCGCTTTGTGGCGCGAAGCATATTTCTGCATCAGCTCCGCGGGAACCGCGTAAACCAGCGTACACGCGAGCGGCGCAATCATGCAAAGTGCGCCCGCAAGCGCCGAAATTCCCTGCATGACATCCTTTTGCACGATGCCGGAAATCACAGCACATAAAACTGCCGCGCCGCTGATGATATAAGACAGCGTTTGCGCCATCGCGTCATATAAACGCGCCGAAAAGCTCTGCGTCAAAAAGCCTTTCACCAGTGCCGTCGGACGGCTGATGAGAAGCACGGGGTCGGGCTCACCCAAACCCGCACAAAGCCGCTTCGCCAAACTTTCCTTTCGCACCAAAAATGCGGCTGCATGCTCCGCACCGGAACTGGTTTGGTCGAAGTTGCGGCAAATCATGCGAATCTGCATCCATTTTCCCACGGCGCTCGCAAACAAAATAAGCGACGCAACCGGTGCAAACAACGTAATTTTGCCGGGAACGTACTGGCCCGGAACAAACAAGTAAGCAAGACTTTGCAGCAAAGCACCGCTGAATGCAAGCGCCGCAAAGCTGTCTGTAGTCGGCTCCTGCGCAAGGCCCATAAAGCCCGCCGAAAGCGTTGTAATCGAAATCAAGCCGCATCCGGCCAAAAGCACAAAATTCGTCAGCACAAAGAACAGCGGCTGAGAAACCGGGTCAATTGCCTGTGCCAGCGGCCAAGATGCTCCGGCCGCAATGCCCAGATACAGCAAAACAGCTGATATCACACCCGTTACCACCAAGCGAAGCAGGCGTGTTTTTCGCATGGTCGCCAAATTGGCCGCCACGACGGGCGCATCGGAAAGCGTGCTGTATTCGTCCACTGCACCGCTTGCCGCCGTCGGATTCGCCAGCCGATGCGCACGTCGGCGCCGCTCGAGCTCTTCCTCACCAAGAGGAATTTCGATATCGTCGGGAATGCTGCGCTCATTATACTTGCGCGCCGTTCCCTCAACAGGAGTCGCACTTGACTCCAGATTTTTCATTTTGAGTGTTAAAACGTCGGCTTTCAGCCCGCCCGTATCTTCTACATGGTGCTCCGTTACCACTTCGCCGACAGTGTCGGTGTGCACAGAGCCCGTCACCACTTGGTAAGGCGCTTCCCGCTCCGGCACCGATACAGCAGCCTGCCGTTCTGCTTGATCTTCTTCCTCGATGATTTCGTCCAACAGCGGCTCATCGCTCTCGACAGGCTCAATTTCCTCAAAGGACGGCTCCGCAGAAGAAGTTGGAAGCACCAGCTCTTCTGTGTCCTCTGCGGGTTGCTCCTGCTGAAAATCCAGTTCCTCAACCGGCTGTGGCTGCTGCTCTGCGCGCGCCGCGGCATAGCCCGGCGTTCCCGGCATCAGCGCGTCGTATTCACCGCTTAACGGAGCGGTTTCCTCCACAGAACGCTTATGGAAAAGCTTATGGAAAAATCCCTGTTTTTTGTGGCCGTTTACCGCTTCGTCCATCGCGGCTTTGTCCACAACCACCGTATTGCTGAAAAATGCGCGGAACTGGTCGTCCACTTCTCCGAACAGCTGGTTGCCCATGCCGATCTCTTCCGGCTCTTCATAGCTTTCCCGCTGTTCGCTGCCCTCTTCTTTCAAGGCCGCCATGTGCCGCCTTGTAATCTCCATTTGCATGGCGAACTGGGCGGCGTTATGAATGGTGTTTCTTGCCTCGCGCTGCGCCTCTTCCATAATCCGGCGGCGCTCTTCCTCCAAGCGGTACGCTTCTGCATCTGCATAGGCTTTAATGCTGGGCAGCTCCAAGGTGGGCAGCTCCGGCTCGCGCTCTTCATGCAAGTCTTGAATAAACGGGTCGCTGTCCGCTCCGTCATCAATCGTGCCATATTCCTCTTCCACCTCTTGGATGGTTTGTTCGACGCGCCGGCGGCGCTCCCTGCGTTCTTCCTCGCTGGGGGGCTGCTCGTCAAACACCGGCTCCTGCGGAAGCTCTACCGTTTCTTTCAAAGCGCTCTTTTTTACTTTTTGGGGCCTGCTTTGCACCGGCACTTGTTGTACAGAAACTTGCTCTGATTGCTCTGAAGCATCTTCTGCGGGTGCCTGAATGCTTTTTCCTTCCCGCCTTGCCGCAAGCTTATCGGCCGCTGTTTGGCCAGGCTTTGCCTTTTGCACCGGCTTTTGTGTGTGCTGCGCCGCCTGAACCTCTACTTCCTGCACCGCCTGTGCGGCTTCGGGCGCCTTTTGCTTTGCCTTTTCGGCCGGGCGGCGCACTTTGCGCTTAGCGGCAGGCGCACCTACACTTTTTTTCCGGCGCGGCGGCTGGTCGGAAACCGGCGGCTCGTGCCCCGGTTCTTCCGGCGCTGGCTGCACAGGCTCCGCAGCACTGTCCACCGTGTTCTGGGGAGCTTGTTCAGGCTTTTGTTCCTCTTGTTCCACACCGGGTACTTGAATTAAAATTTGATCCACCCGGCGTTTGCGGCTGGGCTCAATGCCCAGCTCGTGCAAAATCGTGTTGAGCTCCCACTCTTCTCCCTTGGGCGTTTTGGGATAGCGCGGCCCCTTTTCCTGCGGCTGAGCGCTTTTCTTCTCGCGCACTTGCTCGAGAATACTATCAATTTGTATCGTATCAAAACGCCCGCGGTCGTTTTGTTCCTGTGATTTCAAAGCCACATCCTCCGCTCTGCCATAGTCATTCCTGCGGTTTATTCAAGCCGCGCTGGCGCATCATTTCGTACAAAATGATACCGCCCGCAACGGACACATTAAAGCTGTCTACCGCCGTCAGATGCGGCGCCATGCCCAGCGACACCACACCGTCGCAAAGCTTTTTCACAAGCGGGGAAACGCCTTTTCCCTCACTGCCCATGACAAGCGCAGCCGCACCGGTCAAATTCTGCTTTTCCAGCGCCGTTCCGTTCATATCGGCACAGTAGACAAACACATTTTCCTTCTTCAATGTACGGATTGCTTCCCCTAAATTGGATACACGCGCAATCGGCATGACGGCCGCGGCGCCCGCACTGCTTTTCATCACAACCGGCGTCACGCTGACCCCGCCGCGCTTAGGAATCACAACGCCGTGCGCACCGCACAAAAATGCAGTTCGCACAAGCGCACCCAAGTTATGCGGGTCTTCTACGCCGTCGCAAAGCAGCAGAAAAGGCGGCTGGCCCTTCTGGCGCGCCAGGCTGAGCAAATCGTCCAGCGTGCGGTATTCTACGTCGGCCGCCCGCGCGGCTACGCCCTGATGATTGTCCGTGCCGCACATACCGCGCAGCTTTGCGCCGTGAATGCGCTTTACGACCGCGCCTGCCTCTTTCGCCAAAGCAGTGAAGTAGGCGGCTTGTCCCGCCTGCATCGTGTCTTGTATAAAAACCGTGTCAACGCCCGCGCCGCTTTTCAGCAGCTCTGTGACGGCATTTTTGCCGTACACCGGCGCATGGGTCAGCTTTTCTTCCTGTTCTTTCATGGTTCCTCCGTTGCTAAGCTGTTCAAAGCTTTGCCGTTGGGGCAAGGCCGCTGCACCCGCCCGTTTGTTGTCCCGCGGAAAACCGCTTTTATTGTCCATAAACGTATTAAGTATATCATATTTCAAAGCAATTTTCTATGCTTTTCTTTTTTTTCCAAAAAAAACGTTGTAAAAAAGGTTTTTTGCTGAAAAGTCTTTTCCGAAATCTTTGCTTTTTATACCCGTTGTAAACACAAACTTTGTCTTTGTGGAATGTTGAAAACCTTGTTGAAAGCGTGGAAAATCGTTTTTCGCTCTTACTTTTTCACAATTTTCACGCATCTTTTTCCCCGCATTTTCCACTCAGTGTTGAAAACTTTTTCACAAAACTCTTTGTTGAATTTGTCTTTCTTTCTCAAAAAATTGGATTTTTGACGCGCATTCGTTGTTTTCTTGATTTTCCTGTTCAAATCCGTTATAATATTCACATACATGCTTCCTGCGTCGTACAGGAACAAGATTTGGAGGTTATCAATATGCTGGTAAGCGCAACCGAAATGCTGAAAAAAGCACGCGACGGCCACTATGCCGTAGGTCAGTTCAACATCAACAACCTGGAGTGGACAAAAGCCATCCTGCTGACGGCTGAGGAGCTGAAAAGCCCGGTGATCTTGGGTGTTTCCGAGGGTGCCGGTAAGTACATGACCGGTTACAAAACTGTTGCCGCTATGGTAAAGGCAATGGTGGAAAGCCTGAACATCACGGTTCCCGTGGCTCTGCACCTTGACCACGGCAGCTACGAAGGTGCACAAAAGTGCATCGAGGCCGGTTTCTCTTCCATCATGTTCGACGGCAGCCACTATGCCATTGACGAGAACATCGCCAAAACCAAAGAGCTGGTTGAGATGGCTCACAAAAACGGCCTGTCCATTGAGGCTGAGGTTGGCTCCATCGGCGGTGAAGAGGACGGCGTGATCGGCGCAGGCGAAATTGCCGACCCCGAAGAGTGCGCAAAGATTGCTGCTTTGGGCGTTGACTTCCTGGCTGCCGGCATCGGCAACATCCACGGTGTTTATCCCGAAAACTGGAAGGGCCTTGACTTCGACGCATTGGATAAAATCCACAATGCAACCGATCATATTCCCCTGGTTCTGCACGGCGGCACCGGCATCCCCGCTGAGATGATCAAAAAGGCCATCAGCTTGGGCGTTTGCAAAATCAACGTGAACACCGAGTGCCAGCTGTCCTTTGCAGCTGCTACCCGTGAGTATATCGAAGCTGGTAAAGACCGTCAGGGCAAGGGCTTTGACCCGCGCAAGCTGCTGGCTCCCGGCACCGAGGCCATCAAGGCAACTGTAAAAGAGAAAATGGAGCTGTTCGGCTCTGTGGGCAAAGCGTAAGCGTTTGTTTGGACATCCCCTGTTTCCCCGTGAAGCAGGGGATTTTTTCATCAAAGGGAGGAATCTTTTATGAAAGCCATCGAATTTGAGCATTTCACAAAGCGCTACGGAAATTTTACCGCTGTGAACAACCTTTGCCTGTCGGTGGAAAGCGGCACCATGACGGGCTTTGTCGGGAAAAACGGCGCAGGAAAAACCACCACTATCCGAACCATGCTGAATTTTCTGCATCCCAGCGAAGGAAGCGTGCGCATTTTCGGCCATGACAGCGTGCGCGACAGCGCGAAAATTAAAGAAATGACGGGCTATATGTCTGCCGACAGCGCTTTTTACGATAAAATCACCTGCGCGGAGCTTTTACGGCTGAATTGTTCCATTTGCGGCGCAGCATGGGAACAGGCACAGGAATATCTCTCCTATTTTGAATTAGATGAACATAAGAAAATCAACGAGCTGAGCCTCGGCAACCGCAAAAAAGTGGGCATCATTCAAGCCTTGCTGAAACCGGTAAAGCTTTTAATTTTAGACGAACCCACCAGCGGCCTTGACCCTTTGATGCAAAAAAAGTTTTTTGAGCTTTTGCAGCGGCTGCAAAAAGAGGGCGTTACCATTTTCTTGTCGAGCCATCAGCTGGAAGAAATTGAAACCTATTGCGACCGCGCGGTCATTTTAAAAGACGGAGTGGTCGTGGAAGACATTGACATAACAAAGGCGCGGGAAAATCGCTGCCAGAGCGTCAGCTATACCCTTTCGGACGGCACACAGGAATGTTTTACTTATACAGGCAGCATGAACGATTTGGTGGCGCGTTTGGCAAAGATGGATTTATCCCGGCTGGAAATCCGCGACCGCAGCGTGTCGGAAGAATTTTTGAAATATTATGAGGGAGATGAAGCATGATTTCATTTTCGCCGCGCCGATGCGTCACACTGCTTTTATTTTCGCTGAAAACAAAAGCGAAAACGATTCTTCTTTGGTGCATTGGGCTGTTTTGCATCATGTTTTTGTACATGATTCTCTTTCCTTCCATGAAGGAAATGGCACAGATGAAATTTGACGCGATGCCCAAGGAACTGATGCAATTTATGGGCATGGAGTCCATGCAGGACATGGGCAACTACATGCACTATTTCGGCATGATTTTTCAAATTTGGCTGATTGTCATCAGCTTTTTTGCGGCCAGCTTTTCCGGCGGCCTGATTGTGCAGGAGGAAAAGCGCAAGACGATTGAATATCTATATGCCATGCCCGTCAGTCGGTTGGACATTTATTTTTCCAAGGTTGCAGCGGCCTTTTTGGCTGCTCTCGCAGTGGTTGCATGCACAGGTCTTTCGGGCATCCTCTGCGGCATGGCCGTGGGTGGGGAAACCTACGACGCAGGCCAGCTTTTGCTGATTGTCAAGCTGTCGGGCTTTATTCCCTTTTTCTTTCTGGCTGCCGCTTTCCTGTTTTGCGGTCTTTCCGCTTCGTTCGGCGCTTCCGCGGCAAATGGCTGCGTCCTCGTCTTGTATCTGCTGGGCTACCTTGGCGCTATTTTAGAAAAAGATGGCGAGTGGCTGACGTATTTCAGCCCATTTGAGTGCTTTTCCCCGCAAAAAATTCTTTCGGAAGATTGGAGTGCGCCTGCCTTTGGCGTTTATATCGCTTTGTTCTTTGTGTTGATTGCCTTGGGCGCCTGCTTTTACCATCGGCGTGATTTTCGATAAATAGAAAAAGAGCCTTCTGCATGCAGCTGAAATCGCTGTGTGCAGAAGGCTCTCTTTTTTTGTTAAAATCCGCGCCTAAAATCAGCGGGGCATTACGCCTCTTTCACGAAATGATAGGTAAAGGGCTGGTTGTCGCCGCTCGTTCTCGGCAGCAAAATACCGCCGTTCATGAGTGCCTCGGCCGTGTAAACCGCTTCGGTCCCCTCTACGCGATAGCGTGCGCCTGCTTCTAATCCGGTCAGCTTCAAGCAGCGGCGCAGCGTGTTGGGACGTGTGCGGAACACAACGCCCTGCACCAGCGCTTCACTGCCGTCTTGTGCCGTCCACTGCCACGCTGCCAGCTCCCCGGCAAACGGGTCGGTCAAACGGTAGTATTTTCCGTCATAAATGAGCGGCTGATGTTTTTTATAAGTTTTCACCTGCTCGGCTACCGCCTGTTTTTCCTCATCGGACAGACGGTTCAAATCCAGCTCATAGCCAAAACTTCCGGCCATTGCCACCACGCCGCGGGTATCAATGGAGGTAATGCGGCCCGTCTGGTGGTTCGGCACGGCCGAAACGTGAGAACCAACGGTAGAAATGGGATAGAAGAAGCTGGTGCCGTACTGAATCATCGTGCGTTCAAAAGCGTCCGTATCATCGCTGCACCAAATCTGCGGGCAGTAGTACATCATTCCGGCATCAAAGCGTCCGCCGCCGCCGCTGCACCCTTCAAACAAAACGTGCGGGAACTCACTTGTCAAGCGCTCCAGCAACGCATAGAGGCCCAGCACATAACGGTGCGGCATTTCCTTTTGACGTGCCGCAGGCAAGGTTGCAGTGTACCAATCGCAGATGCTGCGATTCATATCCCACTTGACATATTCAATATGGTTTTCACGCAAAATAGTGCTCATTCGCTCATAGAGGTAGTCCACCACTTCGGGGCGGGAGAAATCGAGCACGAGCTGATAGCGGCTGCGTGCAGGGGCACGGCCCGGCACTTGAATGGCCCATTCCGGATGAGCGCGGTACAAATCGCTGTCCTCGGACACCATTTCCGGCTCAAACCAGATGCCGAACTTCATGCCCAGGCCGTTGACACGCTCAATCAGCGCCTTCAAGCCGCCTTTCATTTTGTTCTCATTTACAAACCAGTCGCCCAAGCCGCTGACATCGTCGTCACGCTTGCCGAACCAGCCGTCGTCAAGCACCATCATGTCAATGCCCAGCTCTGCCGCCTGCTTTGCAATGTGATAAATCTTTTCCTCGTTGAAGTCAAAGTACGTTGCTTCCCAGTTGTTAATCAACACAGGACGCTTCGACAGCTGATATTCCCCACGGCAAACGTGATGACGAATGACGTGATGGAACTGCTGAGAAAGACGTGCAAGGCCCTGTGTCGAGCAGGAAAGAATAACTTCCGGTGCGTTGAAGTGTTCGCCCGGCGCGAGTGTCCACGCAAACGTGTCGGGATGAATGCCCATCACCAAGCGCACTTGCTCCATCTGGTCTTTTTCTACCTGCGCTTGGAAGCCACCGCTGTACATCAGCGCCGCGCCAATGCAAACGCCGCTTTGCTCGGTGCAGTCAGACTCACACAAAAGCACAGTGGGGTTTTGCTGGTGGCTGGAAGTGCCGCGTCGGCTGCCGCTTTCCTGAATACCGTGTGCAATGGGCAGGCGCTCCACTTGGCGCTCCATGGTGTGTCTGCCGTGGAAGTGCACCCAGTCCCAATCTCCGTAGGGCAGGTCAAGGCACATGCTGTGAACACGGTCGAGCACTACTTCTTGATCGCCGCGGTTTTCTACACGCACGCTGCGGGTGATGACATCCTCTTTTGCCAATACACCGTAAAGCAGCACCACGCGAAGCTCGCTGGCAACGTCTTTCAGCACAATTTCCAGCGTTTGCGCGTCTTTCTCGTCGGCATAAACAGCGGGCAGGCCTTCAATAGAGTATTTGCCTTCCACGACACGCGCACTTTCAAAGCGCAAATCCAGCGCCGTGCTGCCGTCGGCATGAGTCACGGAGATAGCGGGAACGCGGAAATCCGACACACCGCTTGCTGCATATTCCAAAGGCAGCGTATCCAGCGAATAAGTACGGCAGTTGCCTGCCTCGGGGATATTGCCGGAAAAACCAACGTCGGGATAATCCAGCCGATAGTCCATGCAGCAGCCGGTTTTTGCGCCATACCACAAGTGGTACAAAACGCCGTATTCATCCACCTTCATTTGATAGAGGGTGTTGGCCGTTTCCAACGAAAATACCTTGTTTTTCATTTCAATCGCCATGTGTAAACCTTCTTTCTATTTTAACACCGGGCAAACCCGGTATCGCGTTGGCGCATACCTGATTTGCCCGGCCAATACAATTGCTTTGATTATCCTTTCACAGCACCGTTGGCAACGCCGTTCAAAATCTGTTTTTGACATACGATATAGAAAATTAAAATCGGAATCAAAGACAGCAAATAAGAAGCGAACGCCAAGTTATAGTTGGTGCCGAACTGTGTTTGGAAGTTGAGCTGTGCCAGCGGCAGGGTATTTTCACCCGTGCCGGACATGATGACGAGCGGGGTCATCACGTCGTTCCAAGTGCCGAGCGCTGTTAAAACAGCAACAGTGGCGTGCATCGGCTTCATCATGGGGAAAATAATGCTCCAATACGTTTTCCAAGTGGTCGCGCCGTCAATTTCTGCGGCTTCGTCGAGCGCCTGCGGAATATTTTTCAAATAGCCGACATACAGCAAAATGTTCATCGGCATGTAGAATACCACATAAAGAAGGATAACGCCCAAGCGGTTGCCCAAGCCCATCTGCGCTGTTTGTTTCACGAGCGGCATCATCAAGATTGCAAACGGAACGAACATACCGCTAACAATGTAGAGGTAAACCACGCGGTACATTTTATGCGTTGCCACACTGCGGGCAATGGCGTAGCCTGCAACCGAGTGAATGAGAATCGCCAGCACAATAGCAGCTACGGCAATGAGCAGGCTGTTTCCGAGTGAATGCCAGAAGTCGGTTACTTCCATGGCTTGTGTAAAGTTGTCAAAGCTCCATTGCTGCGGGAAGGAAAGCGCACCCGCAACGTCATTCGTCATTTCCGTGGGCTTTTTAAAGGCAATAATAATTGCCATATACAGCGGGAAAAACACGGTCAGCGTGCCCAGAATCAGCACAATGGTTAACACCCAGTTGACTCTCTCTTTGGTTTTCATCACAGCTGCTCCTCCTTTTTATTCAATACGATCATCTGGAACAGAGAAATTGCCACAATGACCACAAAGAACACAACAGCGTTTGCGCTTTGGAAGCCAAACTGTCCACCATCCATGCCGTTGCGGTAAATGAGGTAGGAAATCGACTCGGTGCTTTGTGCCGGGCCGCCCTTTGTCAAAGCCATAATTTGATCAAACACCATCAAGAAGTTTTTGGTGCTGAGCACGAGGTTGATGGTAACAAACGGCATGACAAGCGGCAGTGTGACGCGCCAAAACTCTTTCCACTTGCTGGCGCCGTCGAGCATGCTGGCTTCATACACATCGCTGGGAACGGTTTGCAGACCGGAAATGTAAATGATGGTGTTCATGGCAACAGCCTGCCATACGCCGACAATCAAAACGCCGACCCAAGCAAACTGCTCGCTGGCAAGAATGCTGTTCTCGAGGAAAGAAATGCCCAAAGCCTGGCCGACAGCCGGGATGATGTAAGTGAAAATAAAGCTGAAGATGTAACCGATTACGAGGCCGCCTAAAATGTTCGGCACAAAGTAGATGCCGCGCAGCGCGCTTTTAAAGCGGATGGCGCTGTTTAAGCCGAGCGCCATCAGCAAGCTGATGATATTGACGAGGATGGTTCCCGCAATAGCATACTTAAAGGTAAACAAATAGCTGCCCCAAACGCGGGTATCGGTAATCAAGTCAAGATAGTTGCGAACGCCCACCCAGTCAGAGCTGCCGTAACCTTTATAGTTCGTGAAGCTGTACATCACGCCCTTGAGCATGGGCAGGGTGTTAAAGGTGAAAAACAAAATGACTACCGGCACAATAATGGCCAAAAAGGTTTTTTCCTTATTGTTCATGCGTTTTTTCGTTTTCATTTTGCCGCCTCCTGCTGTGCCTCATATTCCTGCACCATGCGAATCAAATCCTTATTGTAACGCACCCAATCCGTATCAAAGCGCGTCAAGAAGGTATCCACTGCATTGTCGCTGGTATCCATCAGGAAGGTTTGAATCATCGCGTCCGCAGCCATACCGGTGGGATAGTAGTGGTCTTGATAGTCCGCCATGCGGCCCTCTTCGATATAAGGACTCATGCCGTCCAGCTCCGGTGCCAGGGTAAAGTCGCCCTCTTTACAGGGCACAGCGCCTTGGTCGTCAATGTACAGCTGAATAATCTCGTCCTGATACAAGAACTCGAGCACCTCGTACACAGCTTCCTTCTTTTCAGTGTTCTGCATCACACAGAACTGAAGGTCAATGCCGGAGTTTAAAACGTTGCCGGCTTCGTTGTCATTTGCCGGGAAGGTAAAAGAGTCGATATTCATATCGGGGTTTACCGATTTAATCTGAGGAATGGCGTAGCTGCCGATGGGGTACATGGCCGCTTCTCCGCGCGCAAACGCGGTGCAGGCATCGTTATATCCGTAGGCATAGGGGTTCGGCTCAGCGTAATTGAGCAGCTCTTTCATCTTTTCTGCCGTTTCACGGTAAGCCTCGGTGAATGTTGCTTCGCCGCGGTTTACCTGCTGGCAAATGTCAGCATCCGCCAAACCAACCGCCAAAGCATTCCAAGGAGCAAGGCAAGTCCAGGTATCTTTAAAGCCGAAATAAAGCGGCAAAATTCCTTCTGCCTGAATTTCTTCGCACAGAGCGGTAAACTCCTGCCAGGTGGTGGGAATTTCCCAGCCCTTTTCCTCAAACAGATCACGGTTATACAAAATGCCGGCGGCATTCGCCACATAGGGCAGGGCATAAACGCCCTCTTGAGGAACAAACTCCAGCTGCTTATCAATCTCCAAATAAGCGGGTTTCACCTCGCTGATGACCGACAAATCAGAAATTTCCATGAACAAATCGGAATCCAAGAAGTTGGAATAGTTGATATCACCGCCGATGGCTACGATGTCCGGATAATCCTCACGGATGAAGCGCGTTTTCAAAATTGTCATCGCCTCATTGGGAGAATCAATCACCAATTCAATATCGTCGTGCGTTTCGTTGAAACGCTTTGCAATTTCTCCGAAGACCTCCACAGCCTCCTGCTTGTAAGACACCATCTCCACAACCGTTTTGCCGTTTGCCGCCTCCTGACTGCCGCAAGCGGTCAGCGCACAGGCGCCCAGTGCCAGCACCATAGCGCCGCAAAGCCCTTTCCAAATGCTTCTTTTCGCCATATTCTGTTCTCCTTCCATCAGTTTTCACGGTTTTTTTATGGTAAGTTTATTGTAACACCGCAATTTGCACAGTAAAATATCAGGGTTTTTCATTTTATATATCAAAATAGCGTTTTTTGTGGTATAATGTAATACAACATCGCATTTTGGTATATGAATGAGGAGCAGGCTTATGAATAACGTCCTTTTTTCCATTTTTCCCAATGAAAATTTTATTGATTTGGGCATGTATCAATACGGTTGGGAACGCTGTCAGCCGGGCCATTCTTTCGGCCCTGCGGCCCGCAACCACTTTTTATTTCACTATGTTCATTCCGGTACGGGAACACTCATGGCTGAAAACTCCAAAGGAGATACGATACACTACCGCGTAAAAGCCGGACAGGGCTTTATCATTTTTCCCGGCCAAGTCACGATGTACTGTGCCGACAAAGAGAACCCTTGGGAATACAGCTGGCTGGAATTTGACGGCCTGCGCGTAAAACAAGCGTTTGAGCTAACCACCCTTTCGATGGACAATCCCGTTTACCACACTCATTTTAGAGAATTAAAAGAAAAAATGGTGTCGGAAATTCACTATATCGTTCACCATGCAGAGGAGTCGCCGTTTCATTTGATAGGCCATTTATATTTATTTTTCGATTATCTTACGCAGTCGGCGCGCACGTCCACTCCCCCGCCGACGGGCAAAATGAGTGATTTTTATTTAAAAGAGGCAATTACCTTTATTGAGCAAAATTTTCATCGCAGTATTACAGTGGAAAACATTGCGTCCGTATGCGGAATTAATCGCAGTTATCTCGGTAAAATTTTTCAAAAAAATGTTGGAAAATCACCGCAGGAATTTTTAATTCAATACCGCATGGTAAAAGCGACGGAAATGCTGCGCCATACCGAGCTGCCCATTGCACGAATCGGCGCATCGGTGGGCTATGAAAATCAGCTGCATTTTTCGCGTGCGTTTAAAACGGTGTACGGCGTTTCGCCCAGCCAGTGGCGCGCACAAAACCGATAACATACAGCCTGCCCATCTGAAACGAGTAAAATGTTAAGAGCGGGAAGAATGGAACCATTCTTCCCGCTCTTTTTACATTGCTTCTTACTACTGTCGGCGCAAGGGAGAACCCCCTTGTGCCTTCACAGCTTCATTACCAAAGCGTATAAACTTCCTCATACATTGCCCGGTATTTTTCGGCGCTGGCATTCCAGCTGTAATCGCACTTCATCGCACGGCGCACTAAGACAGTCCAGCCTTTCGTCTGCTCGTACCCTTCTTTTGCGCGCATCACTGCATGCAGCATATCATGCGCATTATAGCTTGCAAAGGTAAAGCCATTGCCTTCGCCGTCGCCGGAATCCTGAATGGAATCACGCAGGCCGCCTGTTTCACGCACAATGGGAATGGTGCCGTAGCGCAGAGCCACCATCTGCGACAGGCCGCACGGCTCGGATTTCGACGGCATCAGGAACATATCTGCACCGGCATAAATCTTGCGCGCCATCGAGGGAATAAAGCCGATCTTCACGCCGACACGACCGGGGTTGCGCATAGCAAGCTCAGAGAAGAAGCTTTCATACTCCCCTTCTCCGGAGCCCAGCAGAACAAACTGCACGCCGTTGTTCACCATTTCCTGTGCTACATGACGCACGAGGTCTAAGCCTTTATGTCCCACTAAACGGGTAACCATTGCCACGATGGGGCTGGCGTCATCCTGAAGGCCAAACATTTCACGCAGCTCTTTTTTGCACGCCGCTTTTCCTTTTGCAAAGGTTTTTTCGTTATAATTCTGGGCAAGATTGGGGTCTTTCGCCGGGTTATAGCCGTCCACGTCGATGCCGTTCAAAATACCGCACAATTTATATTGTTTTTGACGCAGCAGCTCGTCCAGGCCGTGGCTGAACCAAGGATCCAAAATTTCATAAGCATAGGACGGCGAAACCGTTGTCACCTTATCGCTGCATTCGATGGCGCCCTTCATAAAGTTGCAGCAGCGGTCATATTCCACCACATGACGTGCATCACGGCCGATGCCGACGGTATCTTCTAAAATTTCAAGGCCGTATTTGCCCTGGTACTGGATATTATGAATGGTAAACACCGTTTTAATGCGGGAGTACTCTTCCATGTGACGGTAGTACAAGTCAAGATAGACCGAAACAAGCGCCGTCTGCCAATCGTTGGCATGTACAATATCAGGGCGGAAATCAACGTAGTGCAGCATTTCTAAGAGTGCACGGGAGAAGAAGGCGAAGCGTTCGCCGTCATCGTAGAAACCGTACAAGCCGCTGCGTTTGAAATAATATTCGTTGTCCAGGAAGTAATAAGTAACACCCTGGTGCTCCAAAGTAAACAAACCGCAGTACTGGTTGCGCCAGCCAACCGGAACATTAAAGTTTGTTTTGTATTCCAGCTTGTCGCGGTATTCCTGCTTCATATCGCCGTACAAAGGCATTACCACACGGCAGTCCGTTTCTGCGTTGCACAAAGCGCGGGGCAGACTGCCCGCGACATCTCCCAAGCCGCCCGAAGCCGCAAACGGTGTTGCTTCAGACGTACAAAATAAAATATTCATAAAATACCCCTCCTGTTTTCCTTGCATGATGCCTTTCAAACGGCAAAGCGCAGGGGGCACACAACCCTGCGCAGCGCCGCTTGTTTTTTCTTCTGACGCCAGCCCGCCGCGTGGGCAGGCTCGCTTTTTTCTCCGTTTCATTACCTTGAGGCAAGGCGTTGTGAAATTCTAAAACACCTTCGCAAAGAAATTACACGGTCGTACCTTTTTGAACGTAAACGGGGAAACTCTCGTTTCCGACCAAGTTCTTATCTTGTGTAATGGTTACGTTTTTATCTGTGATCACGTATTCCACATTACAGCCGGCTTCCACGACTGTACCCTGCATCAAAATACAGTTTTTCACTTTCGCGCCTTTGCTGATTTTAACACCGCGGAACAGAACGCAGTTTTCCACTTCGCCTTCAATCACACAGCCGTCGGCAACCATGCAGTTGTCCACTTTGCAGTCCATTGCATAACGCACAGGCGGCTCATCGTGAACCTTTGTGTACACAGGGCGCTCTTCCGGAAACAGCGCTTCCATATTTTCATGTTTCAGCAAGCGCATATTCTCCGCAAAATAACTGCGCATATCATAAATGCGGGAGCGGTAACCCGTGTATTCATAACCGCGCACATTCAAGATTTTCAAGCTGGGAGCAATGATATCGCGCTCAAAATGAATGAGGTTATGTGCGCGCGCATCTTTGATGAAGGAAATCAGCTCTTCCCGGCCGATAACCGTCACGTTCATGGAGAGATTCTGAACGCCCTGACGGTAATCGTTGATCAGCAACTCATTGATTCTGCCGTCTGCCCCCACTGCAAACGTGTAATTTTCCGTTTTTAGCGCCTCGGGAATAACGGACTGCTCATACACCATGGTCACATCTGCGCCGGACTCGACATGTTTATGAATCAAGTCGGCAAAATCCAGATCCGAAGCAATGTTGCAGTCACTTAAAATGACATATTTTTCTTTTTGGCTCTCTAAAAAGCTCAAAATGCTGGAAAGCGCTTCTACGCGGCCATGATACATTTTTTGATTGGCCTGTGCGAAGGGCGGAACCATGTGCAAGCCGCCGCGCTTGCGGGAAAGGTCCCACTCACGGCCGTTTCCGAGATGGTCCATCAAAGAATAATAGTTTGTTTTCGCCAAAACGGTGACATTTTGAATTCCGGCATTCACCATGGCGGAAAGCGAAAAGTCAATCATGCGGTAGCGCCCTGCAAACGGGACGGATGCCATGGTTCTGCGCAGCGCAATATCGGGAATCAATTCGTCGTATGTGTTGGGGAAAATAATTCCCAGTGTGTTAATGTTTACCATAATTTCTCACCGTCCTGAACGTCTTTCTCAAGCATTGCACGCGGGCCTACCACGGCATTTTCCCCAATGGTAACATTCTCACCCACAACAGCGACGCCCCATTTTTCTTTATCCTCCACAGATTCGGGACGCGCACCGACACTTGCGCCTTTTTTTACACGCACATTTTCCGCAATAATCGAATAAGCGATGTGTGCGCCTTCTTCTACCACCGCACCGGGCATCAAAATAGAAGACTCAATCACAGCGCCCTTTTTCACCTGAGAGCCTGCAAAGAGGATGCTGTTGGCAACTTCGCCCTCCACAACACAGCCTTCCGTCACCATGGAGTTATCCACCTTTGCGCCGGAGCTGATATAATGGCCGGGACGCCCCGCCGTGCGGGAATAAATCTTCCACTCGGGGTCCCACACGTCGAGTGCAACGTTCGGGTTCAGCAAGTCCATGTTGGCTTCCCAAAGGCTGTCGATGGTTCCGACATCCTTCCAATAGCCCTCAAACGGATAAGCTACCATTTTTTCTCCGCCGCCGAGCATATTCGGAATGATATTTTTTCCGAAGTCGTTGGAAGAAGTTTTGTCGGCTTCATCCTCGGTCAAATACTTGCGCAGCTTTTCCCACGTGAAGATATAAATACCCATCGAAGCCAGGTTTGACTTCGGTTCTTTCGGCTTTTCCTCAAACTTGGTGATGGTGCTGTTTTCATCGGCAGTCATAATGCCGAAGCGCGAGGCTTCCGCCCAAGGCACTTCCATGACGGCGATGGTGCAGTCAGCACCTTTCTCTTTATGGAAATCAAGCATTTTTGCATAATCCATCTTGTAGATATGGTCACCGGAAAGAATCATAACATACTTCGGATCATAGCGCTCGATAAAGTTGATATTTTGATAAATAGCATTTGCCGTGCCCTTATACCAGTCGGAGCCGGTGGCTGTCTGGTACGGCGGCAAAACATGCACGCCGCCATAGGTGCGGTCGAGGTCCCAGGGCTGGCCGTTGCCGATGTACTCGTTAAGCAAAAGCGGCTGATATTGCGTTAATACGCCCACCGTGTCAATGCCGGAGTTGACACAGTTGGAAAGCGGAAAGTCGATGATGCGATATTTTCCGCCGAACGGCACAGCCGGTTTTGCCAGCTTTTTGGTCAGCGCGTACAAACGAGACCCTTGCCCACCTGCTAAGAGCATTGCGATACATTCTTTCATGTTTTTCTCCCCTTGTGGCGGCGAAAATCCACTTTGCCGCCGGATTTATTCTACCCCACCCGCCGAGGCAAATCCCCGGCGGGGTAAAACCAAATGATAAAACCGCTGCACAGGTTTCCTTCATTCCGTGCATTCCCCTAAGGTCAGGGGGTGGCTTTTTTCGCCTTTGCAGGCGTTTTCTTCTTCGCCGTTGCCGGTTTGGCTGCGGCTTTCGGCGTTGCTTTGTCCGGCTCTTTTTTCGCAGGAGCTGCCGCCGGTTTTTCCGAAACGGCCTTCGTGCTTACAGCGCTTTGCGCTTTCACGCTTTTCGGCGTTTCTTTTGTCTTTTGCGGCTTTTGTGCTGTTTCAGCTTTTGCAGGCTGTGAAACTTTCTTTTCCTCTGCCGCCGGTTTCACAGCACTCTTTTTTGCCGTCGATTTCTTAGCGGCGGGCTTTTTTTCCGCCTTTGTTTTTTTGTCAGCGGACGCCGTCCCCGCTTTTGCGCGCGTGGCAGGCACTTTCAAAAAAACAGCAGACATCGGGGGCACATCGACGGAAATGCTTTGCTCAAAACCGTGCATGGGCTTTTTATGGGTTCGGATGGCCGAAGTGCCGATGCCCGTGCCGCCGAAGCGCAGGTTATCGGAGTTTAAAATCTCGTGATAAGTTCCCGCTTTCGGCACACCGATTTTATAATCCTGACGGCGCACAGGTGCGAAATTGCAAATGCAGATGATTTGTCCGCCTTTTTTATCTTTGCGCAGGAACGCGATGACACTCTGCGTGTTGTCATCCGGCACAATCCACTGGAATCCTTCCCAGGAGTCGTCCACTTCCCAAAGAGCAGGGGTTTTGCGGTACAGCTCATTCAGTTCGCGCACATACTCTTGCATTTGAACGTGTTTATCGTAATCCAAAAGCAGCCAGTCGAGCTGTTTTGCCTCATTCCATTCGATGAATTGGGCGAACTCCTGACCCATAAAGAGCAGCTTTTTGCCGGGATGCGCCATCATATAGCCGTAAAGCGTGCGCAGGCCTGCAAATTTCTGCTCGTAATCGCCGGGCATTTTGTTAATCAAACTGCACTTGCCGTGAACTACTTCGTCGTGGCTGATGGGCAAAACAAAGTTTTCGCTGAATGCGTAGAAAAAACTGAAGGTAATCTTGTTGTGATTGCCCGAGCGGAACAGCGGGTCGGTGCTTACATAGCTGAGCATGTCGTTCATCCAGCCCATATTCCACTTGAAGTTAAAGCCAAGGCCGCCGTCGGTGACAGGGTGAGAAACCTTCGGCCAAGCCGTGCTCTCCTCGGCAATCATCAATGCATGAGGGTGACGGGCAAACACCTCGGTGTTCAGCTTCTGCAAAAAGGTAATGGCCTCTAAGTTCTCCTTGCCGCCGTCTTTATTGGGCGCCCACTCGCCGTCGCGGCGGTTGTAGTCAAGATAAAGCATGCTTGCAACAGCGTCCACGCGCAGACCGTCAATGTGGTACTCCTCCAGCCAGAACAGCGCATTGGAAATCAGGAAGCTCTGCACCTCTCCGCGGCCGTAGTCGAACACCATGGTTCCCCATTCCTTATGCTCTGCGCGCAGGGGGTTTTGATCTTCGTAGCAGTTTGTTCCGTCGAAGCGGTACAGACCGAAAGCATCTTTGGGGAAGTGTGCCGGAACCCAGTCCATAATGACGCCGATTCCGGCTTGGTGGCAATAATCAACAAAGTATTTGAAGTCGTCGGGCGTTCCGTAGCGGCTGGTGGGAGCAAAGTATCCTGTTACCTGATATCCCCAGCTGCCGTCAAACGGGTATTCCATCACGGGAAGCAATTCCACATGCGTGTAGTTCATATGCTTGAGATAGGGCACCAGCTCCTGCGCGAGCTTGCGGTAATCGTAGGGATTCCCGTCTTCATATGTACGCCAGCTGCCCGCGTGCATCTCGTAGATATTCATGGGCGACTGAATGGGGTTGATCTTCGCTTTCGCATGATTCCAAGCATCGTCGTGCCATTCGTAGCCGGAAAGGTCATACACCTTGCTGCAGTTCGCCGGGCGTGTTTCCGCATGGAAAGCGTAGGGGTCTGCTTTAAATAAAAGCTCATCTTCCTGGGTGGTAATGCAGTATTTGTAGATGTCGAACTGAGCCATGCCGGGTACCCAGCACTCCCAGATGCCGCCCTCGGGGTCAATATTTCTCATCGCGGTGGCGCCGGGCACCCAGCTGTTAAAATCGCCGACGACACTGACAGATTTCGCGCGCGGAGCCCACACACGGAAACACACGCCTGTTGTTTCGCCCCGCGTTTCAAAATGTGCTCCGAAAAAGCGCTGTGCTTCAAAGTTATTGCCCTGCTTAAACAGATAAATCGGAACCTCATGCTCACGCTGAAAGTCCGTTTGAACGGTTTTTGCCTTTTTCAACTTCGACTTCCTCCTTTTGACACCTTTCTCCCCCCGGAGAAATGTGCTGAATCGTTCGATTAAAAAGCCCGTGAAAGTGATGCTTCTTATACATATAATAATACTCATTTTCTGCCAATTTTTCAACACTTTTCTGTATTATATATTCAAAGGCGTGGCAAAAAATCCCTAAATATTTAGGCATTTTCTACAATAAATCGAAAAAAAGGGCCTTCTCTCGATTTTTTTGCAAAAAAACTGTGTTATTTTCCTAGTTTTTTCCAAAATTATTTGTTTAAAAATTGTTCAAAAAAAGGAAAAAAATTTTTTAATTCTGCTTTTTTCCCCTCCTATACAGCAAAAGCGCCGCTTTTTTTGATAAAAAGCGGCGCTTCTCTTTTATTTTTGTGCATATTGCACTATCAAAGCAAAATACTTTCTTTTTTGCAAAGTTCGACGCTTGCGGGTTGTCTTAAAAAACAGCCGCTCAATCCTGCGCGGATGTTTCTTCGTTTTCCTCACGCTGTTCCACGCGTACCATACCGCTCTGGGTAATGATGCGATGAAAACGGTAGTCTGTTTTTCCTGCGGGAAGTGTTTCACAAAGCATTTTTTCATTGCAAAGCACCACACAGTAGCACCGAGAAGAAAGCTTGGGCATAAAGCGGTCATAGTAACCGCCGCCATGTCCGATGCGCGTTCCGTCTTTCGCCGCAGCAAGGCACGGCGCGGCACAAAAATCGATATCCTTCTCTGATACAAGCGGGGTATCTTCTTTCGGCTCCAAAATGCCGAACAAACCGGGCTTCAGCTGGTCGAGAGAGGTAATTTCCCGGGCTTCCATCTGCCCTTTGCCTAAGCAAAGGGGAACGCAAAGACGCTTGCCGTCGTTGAGCACCTGCTGTAAAAAAGGCGTTGTATCAGGCTCTTTCTTGGTAGAAACAAAACAGAACACAACGCGCGCCATGCGATAGGCATTGCTTTGGCGCAGGTAGGTTAACATCGCTTGCCCCGCCTCGCGGTTTTCCTCTTCCGTAATGGTGCTCAAACGGCGCTTAATCGCCGCGCGCGCCAATCGTTTTTCCTTTTGCTTTTCCGCCTCTTTTTTCAACATTGCTAATCACTCCTTCGGCAAAACATCATTTTCTGAAAAGTCTTCTCGGTCTAACGTGAGATTGGGATTGTAATATGGGTCACTCAGCAGCCCTTTGCGCGTATGTTTTTGCTCCAGCCGGGCGCGTTCCCGGTCAAAGCGCGCTTTTGCTTCCCCCTTGACATCAAGCCCTCGGCTTTTCGATTCATGGTGATAGAGCACCGCGTAAGGGGTGTACAAAATACGATAACCCGCATCACGCACACGCAGGCAAAAGTCCACGTCGTTAAACGCCACCTCAAATTTCTCGTCCAAGCCGCCTACTTCATCATAAATTTTGGCAGGACACAGCAGACACGCCGCTGTTACCGCCGAAAAATTCTGCACGGTTGCCAAGCGGAACATATAGCCGGAGGCGTCCTTTCGCGCATACTTGTGACTGTGGCCCGCAAATCCGCCCAGCCCTGTCACAACGCCCGCATGCTGCACTGTATCGTCGGGATAAAGCAGCTTTGCGCCGACAATGCCGACGCCGGGCTGTACGCAAAGCGACAGCATTTCTTTCAGCCAGTCACCGTCCGTTACTTCCATGTCGTTGTTGAGCAAAAGCAAATACTCGCCGCCGGCAAAACTTCTGCCGTAATTGTTGATGGCAGAAAAGTTGAATCCGCCCTTATAGTACACAACACGCAGATTTTCATGCTCTTTCTGAATGGTGTCGTAATAATCAAACGTTTCTTGCTGCGTCGAATTGTTTTCAATGACAATCACTTCAAAGCGAACGCCGCGCGTTTTTTCATACAAGCCGGAAATCAGCTTGGAAAGATCATCGATGTGGTCTTTATTGGGAATTAAAATCGAAACCAGCGGGTCACCTTCTATTTCGTACTGCACGCGGTAGGTAGAGGGAAACAATCCGTCCTTCACCATTCCCTTTGCGCCGATTCGTTTCAGGTGCTCTGTCACAGCGCGTTTTGCCGCCTCGGCCACATAGGGCTTGGCTTCGGTTCCCGATGCCGTCGATGCCGCATGAACACGCCAAAAGTAAAGCACTTTCGGAATGTGAACCGGCGTTGTCTTTTCGCTGAGGCGCAAAAAGAGGTCGTGGTCTTGGCTGCCGTCACAAGCTGGGTTCAAACCGCCCACTTGCCAAAACAGCTCTGTTTGAAAGACCGCCAAATGGCAGATATAATTACAGCAATTCAAATAATCCGGGGCAAAATCGGGCTTAAAATGTCCGACATGCGCGTTTTTGATATTGGTAAAAAAGAGCGCTTCATCACTGTACAAAAACAAAGCATCGGTTTTTTGAATCGCCTTCCCCATTTCAAACACCGCATTCGGAGAAAGCACGTCGTCATGGTCCAGCAAGGCAAGGTAGCTTCCGCTTGCCATTCGCGCGGCTTCGTTGGTATTTTCCGCAATGCCTCGGTTCTCAATTTTCATATAGCGAATGCGCTTGTCTTGAATGGCGTTCAGATATTCCTCACGCCGAGCATCGCCGTCATTGGAAGCATCCGCCAAGCAAAGTTCCCAGCGCGGGCAGGATTGTGCCAAAACACTCTCTGCCATTTCCTTTAGGAAGGGCATCGGCGTATTATACAGCGGCACACAAATCGAAATAACGGGAAAACTCGCCGTATCAGCTGCGCGCTGACGTTCCAGCACCTGCGCGGAGGGCAGAAAACGCCCTTTTTTGCTTTTCAGCCTGCGCTTTGCAAAGCCTGCCGCACGGCGCATCGTTTGGCCGGCACCCTCTTCCTTCACCATTTTACAAAAAACCTGTGCCAGCTCTTTGGTGCGTTTCCACCTGAGATTCACTGACTGTCACCTGCCTGTTCCGGCTTTCGCCTGAAATAGAATGGAAAAAAGGAAAAGGAGAAAGTTCTTCCCCTTTTCCTATGCTATTCGCTTGGTTATTAACGCCAACCGTAATTTTCGTAAAGCAGCGTCAAATGCGGATTGTAGTACGGGTCGCCCTGTTCCATCAAAGCGCCGTACTTCTCCACAAAAGCCGCCTTTTCTCTCTCGTACCGCGCTTGCTTTTCGCCGCCTGATTTCGTATCGTCGCCGCGGCTTTTCGACTCATAATGCACCCCGGCGGCAAACGGCGTCATCACGTTTAAAAGCCCTGCTTCGCGCAGCCGCAGGCAAAAGTCCACATCATTGTATGCCACAGCAAAATTGGCTTCATCCAATCCGCCGATAGCCCGATAAACCGCCGTTTTCACCATCAAGCAGGCGCCTGTTACCGCACAAAAATTCTGCGTTGTTGCAAGACGGTACATGTCGCCCGCACTTTCGGCAGGGTGGCCCTTATGGTTATGCCCTGCTGAGCCGCCCAGCCCGATGAACACACCGGCATGCTGAATGGTTTTGTCGGGATAAAACAGCTTCGCGCCAACCGCGCCGACATCCGGCCTTTGGGCATAACTGAGCATTTCACGCAGAAAATCCGGCGTTGTCATTTCCACGTCGTTATTTAAAAGCAGCAGATATTCGCCGTTTGCATGCTGTGCACCAAGGTTATTGATGGCCGAAAAATTGAAGGCTCCTTCATAGCGAATGACGCGCAGATTGGAAAGTGCCCGCGTAATTTTCTGATAGAAATCGAACGTTTCCTGCTCGGTTGAGTTATTTTCGATAATCACGACTTCCATATTGCGCCAGCCGCTGTTGCGGTAAAGCGCCGCCAAACACCGATGCAAATCCTGCACATGGTCTTTGTTCGGAATCAACACCGTGACAAGAGGCGTTCCCTTCACTTCATACCGCGTGCGGTAAGCACCGGGGCATCCCTCAATCGGCTGCACGGTTCCAACAAGCCCCACACGGTTCAAATGCTCCTGCACCGCCTGCGCACCCGCTTGAATTGCCTGCGGCTTTACGGACATATCACTTGCGGTTGACTGGCCGTGTCTGCGCCAAATATACAGCACTTTCGGCACATGAACAACGCGCTGCGCTTTTTCTGTCAGGCGCAGAATTAAATCGTAATCCTGTGCGCCGTCCATCGCAGAACGCTCGCCGCCTGTCTGCGTCAAAAGCGCTTTGCGGAAGACCAGGAAATGCGTGATATAGTTGCATCCGCGCAGAGTATCCGGAGAAAAATCCGGTTTAAAATGATACTCACACAGATGTTTTAACGAAGCATCCAAAACAATCTCATCGGAATACAGCATATCCGCGCCCGTTTCATTGATGGTGCGCACCATCTCATACAGCGCACAGGGCGAAAGCACATCGTCGTGGTCGAGCAGGGCAATGTATTCGCCCTGCGCCTCCGCCATACCGATATTGGTGTTTTCGCTGATGCCGTTGTTTTTCGCGATGCGGCAATAGCGAATCCGCTTATCGCGCTGGCGGGCCGCATATTTTCCCAGTGCGCGAAACCCCTGCTCAGAGGCATCTACAAGCACCAGCTCCCAATTTTGATAGCTTTGCGCTTTAACGCTTTTCACCAGCTGGCGGAAAAACTTCATCGGGGTATTGTACACCGGAACAACAATGCTCACCAGCGGCATGTACTGCATCTGATGCGCTTTCTGCGCGCGCAGCTCCCGCTTGAGAGGAAGGTCAGCGCGAAACCGCCAGTCCTCGCCGCGCGTCAGCAGGTTGATGCGATAAGAAATCTCGCGCAAAACCGCCTCTGCGCCGCGCTCTTTCCAGCAGGCAGCCCCGCGTTTTAAAAGGCCTGCACTGTGCGCCGGATTCGCCACACGGCGCGCCATTTTGCCCAAGGAATCCCTTTCCCCGGCGTGTTCCTGACGATTCAAAGGCAATCCTCCCTTATTCCCCTTGCGTACAGGCTCAAGCCTGCTCGTTTTCCAAGGCTTTGTATGCCTCGCACACCGTTTTGGCATCACCTGTCATGCGCACGCGACCTTTTTCAAGCCATGTAACACGGTTGCAAAGACGTTCAATCTGCTTAATGGAGTGGCTCACCAAAATCACGGTTGTGCCGCCGCTCATCAGTTCGTTCATGCGCTTTTCGCACTTTTCCTGGAACAGAAAATCACCGACAGACAAAATTTCATCCGCAATGAGAACGTCCGGTTTTGTCACAGTGGCAATCGAAAATGCGATGCGCGACACCATGCCGGAAGAGTAGTTTTTCAGCGGCACATCCAGAAAGTCGCGCAGCTCACTGAACTCGACAATTTCGTCAAACTTAGAATCAATGTACTTCGGGGTCATGCCCAAAACAGTTCCGTTCAAATAAATATTTTCGCGTGCGGTCAAATCCATGTCAAAACCAGCGCCCAGTTCAATCAGCGGAGCAATCGTTCCATGCACCGTCGTTGTCCCCTGCGATGGTTTAAACACGCCGGAAATCACTTTGAGCAAAGTCGATTTACCCGAACCGTTCAAACCGATTAAACCGTAAAAATCGCCTTTTTTTACATCAAACGAAACGTCGCGCAGCGCATAGAACTCTTCAAACTGAAGCTTTCCCTGCACCGCAGCAAGGAAATATTCTTTTAAGCTTTCGTGCTTTTCTTTCGCCATATTAAAGCGCATGGACACGTTGCGCACTTCAATCATATTCATGTGGCAGCCATCCTCTCTTTAAATATGCAGCACAAATTTATCTTGCTGACGGCGGAACACCAAAAGGCCCAAAATCAGGGCAATCAGAGCACCGGCGCCGCAAAGCCATACATTTTCCCACGAGAGCAGTTCTCCGTCGAGCACTGCCGTGCGAAAGCCCGAAATATACCAGTATACCGGGTTGTATGCAATCAACTTAGACATCGAAACCGTTACGCCCCAAAAAACTTGATCGGTCATCTGAGCAGGGTCGTAAAACACGGCCGAAAAATACATCAGCGCAGTGGTAAACACACCCCAAAGATGCATAATGTCACGGAAAAATACCGTTGCGGCAGCCAGCATCAAGCCGATGCCAAGGCTGAACACCGAAAGCGTTAAAAAGGGGTACAGCCCCAAGAGAGCCGTGGGGTGAAGCGGTGCACCCGTGACAATCATCACAATGGCAAGCGCAATGAAGCTGAACAGACAGTTTACCATAGCAAAGCCTACTTTTTCCAGCGGAAAAATATACTTCGGAATATAAACTTTTTTAATCAGGGGCGCTGCCGCGAGCATACTGCCCAGCGCACTGGTGGTTGCTTCGTTAAACAGGCCAAACATCAGCTGGCCGATAATCAAGTAAACGGGAAAGTTTTCAATCGAGCCGCCCCGTGTGTCAAAAATGGTGGTAAAGACCAGCACCATGACAAGGTTCATCAACAGCGGATTCAGCACGCTCCAAACAACGCCCAGCACACTGCGCCGGTAGCGAAGCGTAAAGTCGCGCGCAATCAGGTTTTGCAGCAGATAGCGATATCTCCAAAAATCTTTACAATATGCCTTGAACAGCTCCAAACCTGTTACCACCTTTCAAAAAAATCAAAGCTCTGCTCAGAAAAAGCAGGATGCTTTGCATCTTTTTCGGAAAGCTTGATTTCGCAGTCCACTTTAGGCCACTCAATGCCGATGCTGCTGTCATCCCAGCGCACGCCGCCCTCGGAAGCGTGGTCGTAGTAATCGGTGCACTTATAGGTGAACTCTGCTTCTTCGCTGAGCACTAAAAAGCCGTGCGCAAAGCCTTCGGGAATGTAAAACTGCTTTTTATTTTCCGCGCTGAGCGTTACACCCACCCATTTTCCGAACGTTTTAGAGTTCGGGCGGCAGTCGACGGCAACGTCAAACACTTCACCGGAAATCACACGCACCAGCTTGCCCTGCGTGTGCTCTTTTTGAAAGTGCAAGCCGCGCAGAACTCCGCGTGTGCTTTTGGACTGGTTATCTTGTACAAAAGGACGGTCAATGCCGACAGCGGCAAATTCCTGTGCCTGAAACGTTTCCATAAAATAGCCGCGCTCATCGCCGAACACGGTCGGCTCAATGATCCAAACGCCTTCAATCTCTGTTTTGATAAAATTAAATTTTCCCATAATACTTCATTCCTTTTTCTTTCCGGACGCTTTCCTGCAAACAGCGCCGTTTTTGTATGATCCACATACGCGGGGAATCGAAAGTTATCTTTTGAAACACAAAAGATAAGCGATTTTATTCTACCACACCAATGTATTTTTTTCAAGGAAAACAGGCATTTCCCGCGCATGCGCTGAAAATGCCTGCCGTTTCCCCTGCTGATTTAAATGTTTTGCAGAACCGAAATTTTCGATTTTGCAGAAACCCTTTCAGTGAACATGATGTGCCGAAAAAATGGATGCTTTGGCGCATATTTGCCGCATGCGGCAAAAACGTGTATTCCCCAGCCCCTGCAAATACTCGAACACGCTTACTGCTGCGCCGGGAAAATCTCCTGCGGATCAGCATAAGCTCCTTCTTTGAGGATTTCCACATGAATATGGCTCTCGGATTCCGACTCACACGGCACCTCGCCTACCATACCGAGTGTATCCCCTTGATTTACCTGCATATCCTGCGAAACGCTGATTTTAGCAAGGCCGCACAGACGGATGACAAGGCCGCTGCTGTCTGTCAGCTCCACAACGCCGCCCCACAGCGGGTCCTCTTTGTCGACAGCCGTCACTTTTGCCGCACAAGGAGCCTTTACAGGGTTGCTTTCCGACACGGCAAAATCTACACCGTTATGGGTACGCCAGTCCTGCATGGTCGTGTTGAATACCAGCTCATCACCGCTGAAGCCCTGTAAGACGGAGCCCGTAACCGGCGATGTGTATTGCGGTGTCGGCGATTCTGCCGGCGCGGAGGGTTCGGCGGACACAGAGGGCGCATCGGATGAAGCTGAGGGTGATGGCTGCGCACTCGAAGAAGCAGATGAGCTGCCTTGCCCTTTGCTCGACACTGCCTCCGGCTCGCTTACAGGCACATTTTCCTGTTTTGTTTCTGCGGGCGCTTTGCTGGAATCCCATACATTTTCCTCCTTCGATTGACTGGCTTGCGATTGTGAATTGACGCCGGAAGGCGCGGAGTCTGCTGTGCCCAGCTTCACCATCATGCTGTTGATGGCGAGAAAGCTGGCCAGCGCTGCTCCCGCAACAACCAGCCCCAAAGCGGCATAAACCGCTTTGCCTTTCCAAAACGGATGCTTTTGTTTCATATTCTTCCTCCCTGCCGTTTTTTAAGACGTGTCCGCACAAACCTTGCACGGCACCGCCTTAGGCTTTTTGGTTGCCTTTAGTGTTGTCAGGCCCATCGGCAAATATGCACAAAAGCATTTTGTTTTTAAAAAAAGTATCGCGTCGTCAAAATAGGTTGCGTTTTGCACAAAGAAAGTTTAGAATAAAAGAGTATGACATGAATTTTTGTGCGGCGAGCGGAGCTTTCCGCGCAAAGCTTGGAACGGAGGCGGGCTGCATGAATTTAAAGCGTTATCTGGAAATTTCCAAAGAAGTTCAAAAAGCACTTCGCGCCAATAAACCCATCATCGCGTTCGATTCGTGTTCGGCGGTATGCGACATGCCGCACGGACTGCGTCTTTCCTATTTAAGCGCGCGTGAACAAGCCGCACGCGAAGCCGGCGCTGTTCCCGCTACCATCGCGGTTTTAAACGGCGTCATTTATGTCGGAATGGACCGTGCGCAGGCACAGCAGCTGTGCAGTGCAGGGAACGTTCAAAAGATTTCTCGCCGCGATTTGCCCGTAGCGCTGGCAACAGGCACAACCGGGGCCGTCACTTCTGCCACCGGCATGATTGCCGCGATGCTTTCCGGTATCCGTGTATTCAGCAGCGCGAGCATCGGCGGAGTGCGAACCGGAAGCCTTGATATCAGCGCCGATTTGCAGGAGCTTCGCTCTTCCTCCATCGTGGTTGTCTGCGCGGGGGTAAATCCAGGCGCAGACAGCGCCGCGACCTTAGAGTATTTGGAAACTATGGGCGTGCCTGTGCTGGAACTCAGCACTTGCCGTGAAACCCGTTTCTGCCAAGGCCCCGTTGAGTTTTTCCATCCCGAGCGCCGCGTCATCGCCGCAGAGGGTGCAAAAATTGCAAAAATCAAATGGGACTTAGGCTTGGGCGGCGGCTTGCTGCTCACCTGTTCCCCGCCTCGGGAAGCTACGCTTTCAGACGAAACCCTTGAGCCGGCCTTGTCGGAAACAATGAAGCAAGCCCAGGCACAGCACATCAGCGGACAAGCCCTAACACCTTATGTCACCTCTCATCTTCTGGAGAGCTGCCCCAGCGCAGGCAAGGCAAGATCTGCCCTCGAACAGCACTGCGCGGCAAAAGCGGCCGAAGTGGCTTACGCGTTATGCCATCTTTAAAACCATGAAAAAGGATGATTGCCTATGAACAATAAAAAAACGCCTTCAACACCCTCACGTGATGCGCATTTTGAACGAGAGATAGATGAAACCCTCACTGCATTGGAACAAGCACATGATGTCGAACACGATACTGAGCCCAAACACGCTTCTAACCGCGCCGCTGACAAAATGCACGAGCGCGCAAATCAAGCAGAAAAACGCTCGCTCTCTTTGGTAGATGATGATGAGGCTCCGCAAACACAGCACAGCGCTAAGGACAACGCTTACCAAGCACATGTATCCGCACAAAAAAAGAAAAATCCGTTTTTGGCTTTAGGCATCGCCGTCGGAATATTGGCTGTCACCTTTATTTCAATGACCATATTCTCTATCGTGATGTATCAGAAATACAGCCCCGAGCGTTTTATTGAAGAGGTCATGACAGCAGTTCGCGAGCAGGACAGTGCAGGGCTTTCCTCGTTACTCGTCAGCGACACCTTGACGGTAAACGAAGAGAATGCCGGCTTACTGTGTCAGGCCTTTTCCGCCGAAAACGCACAGAAGGCATTGAACGAACAGCTTGCAGAGCAAGTGCTCGACCCGACCCTGACCGGGGCATACGAAGCGCTCCAAGTACAAAAGAATCCCGTCTTTCTCGGTTTTTCCGAATACCGTTTGAAGGTGTCGGGCGTTTCGCTTTTGCTTCGCACAGATGCACAGAATGTTCTGATGTCGCTCAACGGAACGACTCGTACCGGAGAATTGACTGAAAACGGCGTACTATACAAAAATCTGTTCCCCGGCCGATACACCTGTTCTGTCAGCGGCTCCAGCGCACTGGGGCAATCGCTGCAAGGGGAATCCACCGTTTTGGATTTGTTTATGGTGAGCAAGCCGCTGACATTTGACGGCGCTTTGCCCATTCATGATATCACTGTAGCGGGCATTCCCAACGACGCTTCCATCATTTTTGTGAACGGTACCAAGGTGGAGCAAACACCTTCCGGCGGAACGGTGAGCCTGCCTCAAGTTGCCGTGGGAAGCACCATTACCATGGAATACACGGCACCGCATGGAGCGGTCACATCTTCCAGCGTTGTATTCCAGGACGGCTCGGTCACGGAGCTGGCATTCACTGAATTCCAAACGCAGGGAGGAACACCCGATGAAGCGGGCATTAACCTGCTTTTGAACACTTATTATTCCTCTTTGCTCAACGCTGCCAATCAAAAAGACGCCGCTCAGATTGCCGGGGTCAATGAAACGATGCGTGCCGCCGCGGCACAGCAGATTGCAGCCGAGCCGCTCACAGGAAAAACCTTGCAGTTCACAAACGCAGCTGTTAACTTCGGTTCCGTACAAATTACGCAGGTAAATAATCTGCCCGGTTTTGTATGTACGGCATCCATTTCGTACTCTTATACCCTGCCGGAAGACAGCACTGCCAGCACCACGGCTATGATGTACGAAGTGTGCGAGTTTGTGTTTGAAAACAATGCATGGGTTCTCAACCGCACTGCCGCGATTGATGAGCCTCGCTTTACCGCAGGCGATGTCAGCGCTTTGACTGCCGCAGCCGCGCCGTCCGCAGACAGTGCCGCTTCCGCGCCCGCTTCTTCGGCCGCCGCACCCGCTGCATAAACAAAAGTTTTCACAAAAGCCTTTGAATTAGTTAATGATTTATCAAGAAAGCTTTTTTTCGAAAAAATACTTCTCAGAAAAGAAAGCTCTTAGCGCTCTCTTTTCCCAACGACAAAAGGTCACCGAAAGGTGACCTTTTGTCGTATAGAGAGGAAACTCCGTGTGTGACGTGCTTACCAGAGCAGATCGCCTTTTTCTTGTAAATAAAAAATGCCCTGCTGACGGACGATCTGCCGCTGGAATCCACCGGAAATGCTTGGTGAGCGACCAGGACAAGAGCAAGGCTTGTTTTCCAACCTGGCAAAGCATAAACCCGATTTTACATAGCAGTGAAGATGCCAATCAGATGAGCGGAAACTGTGGAGAACGCTGTCTCCGATCACTTGCACACAACAGACAGCACCAGCTTTACCGGAAAATTGTACTTTTGGGCTTGAAGATTTTGTGCTATACTCAACACAAGGTAAGGAATAGGCAAGTTTATTTTTCAAAGGAGTGCATTATTTGATGTTTCTTGTATTTGGTATCCTAGCAATCATCACGGCAATTTGTAATATAATTTTCGGAATCAACGGTAAAAATATAGATATTCTTCGTTTTATAAGCATTTCCTTAACAGCACTTACTGTTTGTGCTTTTTATCAGCTAGATGCACAGTATGTTGCACAAGGAGATTGGTCTGCTCTAATGGATGTAACTCCTACCGGAGCCAAGCTATGTTGGGTTGGCACAATTGCTTCCATTTTGATAAACAGCATTACTTTCTTTTTTAAGAAGAAAAAACGGTAAAATACCTCATGTAAGCTAAGAGAAAAACTAAGAATGACGATACGTCCTTTCTAATCTGCCCGATAACATAAACTCTTCCCTTTGCTATAAGCCATTTTTTGCCTTTCTGCTCTATCACTATTTTCTACTCTTACTTAGATTGTATGAATTTAGTTTTAACGAGCTTCCATTTATTTTGGATTAGATACAAAAGTGCCGCCCTTCATGCAATGACTATCCATTCTTAATTGGGGCCAATAAGTTTTTAAGGTAATGTGCAAAACCGGATGTTTCTTGAGCAAATTCCACTCAGAAAGCATCCGGTTTTCTCTACTTTTGAAATTTTCCCTATATCAATAATACACTTATACCATTTTGCAACAGTCACTTTTTCAGCGATTTCTGACCAATTGCTCTAAAATTCCCCCTCTCAATAATCCGCACTCGCTTGCATCCCCTGCATAATCGCTACACCGTTGCTGGTGCCAAGGCGCTCACAGCCCATCTCAATGTAGCGCTTTGCGTCTTCGGCGGTGCGAATACCGCCGGAAGCCTTCATTTTAGCCGGCTTTTTCAAATACTTTTTAAAGAGCTCGATATCCTTCGGCAGTGCACCGCGCGTGCCGTACCCCGTACTGGTTTTAATAAAATCAGCACCCGTTTTTTCCACAATGCGACACATAGCGGCAATGTGTGTTTCTTCCAAATAGCACGTTTCGATAATGACCTTCAAAAGTGCGCCTGCCTCATGGCAGGCATCGGCCAAAAGCTGAACCTCGTGCTCCACGTAGGCTTCGTCGCCTTCTAAGAGATGTCCGACGGAAATCACCATGTCCAGTTCTTGGGCACCGTCGCGCAGAGCTGCCTTTGCTTCCGCCAGTTTGATTTCGGGCAGATGCGTACCAAACGGAAAGCCCACGACACAGCAGGTTTTCACGTTCGTACCGGCGAGTTCTTTTGCCGCGAACGCCGCGTGACACGGGTTTACGCAGACGCTTGCAAATTCATATTGCTTTGCTTCATCACAAAGGGCTTTCAGCTGCTCGTGAGAGGCGAACGGTTTTAACAGCGTGTGGTCGATAAAACGATTGATGTTCATAAAAGAAACTCCATCCTTTCCTTGTATCCGGCCCCGGGGCGTGTTATGATAAAAACGTATTTCATTCTTTTCTGTTCAAAGCAGTAAATTGAATTCAGTATAACAAATGTGCGCCGCGTTTGCAATCGCGGCCGGAGGGAAGCCATGAAAAATACAACTGTATGTTACTTAGAGCACGGCACGCAGTATCTTCTTTTGCACCGCACAAAAAAAGAAAACGATGAAAATGCCGGAAAATGGATCGGCGTAGGCGGCAAATGCGAAGAAAATGAAAGCCCCGAAGACTGCATGCTGCGCGAAGTGCGCGAAGAAACCGGGCTTTCGGTCACACAGCATCGCCTTCGAGGGGTAATTACCTTTGTATCCGACGCTTGGGAAGGACAGTATATGTATCTTTTTACAGCGTCAAAGTGGCACGGAGCGCTGACCGACTGCGACGAGGGCGAGCTTGCATGGGTGGAACGCACCGACATGCTGCACCTGCCGCTTTGGGAGGGCGACCGCATTTTTCTTGCATTGCTGGCCGAGGAGCGCCCGTTTTTCTCTTTAAAGCTGGTGTATCAAGGCGACAGCTTACAGCAGGCCGTGCTCGACGGCACGCCGCTGACGCTCTAAAACACCGTGCATTTTCTAAAAAGCGCTGTCCTCTCCTTTGCATAAAAGCATACAAAAAGGCGCGCCTTGAAAGGCACGCCTGAGACTGTCGAAAAACTGCCGCCTGATTCAGAAAGAACCCGGGCTGCAAGGGGAAAAAGGCTTGGAAAAGGGGGCTAGCCCTCTTTTCCATTTGAAATAGGGACACAGTTTGTGAAAAAGCGAAGCTTTTTCGACAAACTGAGGCGCGCCTTGAAAGGCACGTCTCTCGCTCAGCCGTGTACGCCGTGGCTGCGCATAAATTCCTTCAATTTCTCAAAGCTTTCTTCGCTGATCACATGCTCAATGCGGCAGGCATCTTCCGCAGCGGTTTCCTTTGATACGCCAATGGCTTCTAAGTAAGTTTTAATCAGGCAGTGACGCTCGTATACCCGGCTGGCCATTGCCAGACCGGACGGCGTCAGCTCCAATAAACCGTCTTTATCCATGGTGAGCAAATCAGCCGCCTTCAGCAAGCTGACGGCGCGGCTCACGCTGGGCTTGGAAAACCCCATGCGCGTGGCAACATCAATGCTGCGCACAGCCCCTTTCTCTCTCTTGAGCACTAAAATGGTTTCCAAATAATCCTCACGCGATTCAAACGAACGCATGGCCTCTCCTCCCTACACGGATGATACTTCGTTCAGTGTAACACATTTTACAAAAATTGACAAGCTGCTAAAGGATAGGCCGCGGCTTACGGGGTCTGCGCTTCCAGTTCACGCAGCAGCGCAATTTCCTGTGCCCAGCCCGCGTCGTCGTTCGGAGTTTCAAGCACCATGGGCTTTCCTTTCAGGGCAGGGTGGCGCACCACGCGGCCAAACGCCTCAATGCCAATGTGCCCTTCTCCTATTTTTGCGTGGCGGTCCTTATGCGCCGCGAGCGGATTTAAGCTGTCATTGACATGCAGTGCCTTTAGGCGTTCCAGCCCGATGATTTCGTCAAACTGCCTCAGCACATCATCCAAATCATTCACAATATCGTATCCCGCGTCCCACACATGGCAGGTGTCGAGGCATACGCCCATTTTTTCATTGTGCTGAACACCGTCTAAAATACGCGCCAATTCTTCAAACGTTCGGCCTACCTCGCTTCCCTTTCCGGCCATCGTTTCCAAAAGCACGGTGGTGTGCATCTCGGGCCAAAGCACATCATTCAGTTGCTGTACAATGTGAGCCACGCCCGCCTCAGTGCCCTGTCCCACATGGCTGCCGGGGTGGAAATTATAATAGTTGCCCGGCAAATGCTCTAAGCGCTGCAAGTCTTCCTGCATTGCTTCGTGCGCAAAGCGCCGCAAATCTGGGTCTTTTGCCGCGGCGTTCATGGTATAGGGCGCATGCGCTACCAGCGGGCCGAAACCCTGATCGTCTGCCAGCGCGCGGAATGCGGCAATGTCCTGCAAATCAAGCGCCTTGACCGAACCGCCGCGCGGGTTTCGCGTAAAAAAGGCAAACGTGTTTGCGCCCAGCTTGATCGCTTGTTTGCCCATCGCAAGATAACCTTTTGAAGAAGAAATATGACTTCCGAAATATCCCATATCTGAAACCTTTCTTGCTGTCTTGAAAAAACAGCATCCTCTGCGTTTTTAAATCTGTTTCATTTGTTTCGTTTTCGATGAAATATATTATACCATTTTTGTCTATTTTTATCAAGAGAAAGGAATTGCCGTATGGATCGTGACACACTGATGAAAACATTGCACGCTATGGCCGAACCTTCTTATGCCGCATTTGCCGCTTCACTGCTTCCCGGCAGTGCACCCGTTCTTGGCGTGCGTTTGCCCGCCTTGCGAAAGCTTGCCGCCTCGCTGGTGAAATCTTACGGGGCCGCGGCGCTTTCTTTTCCAGGAGATAGCTATTTTGAAGAAGTCATGCTGCGCGGTATGATGACCGGACTTTTGGTGAAAGAACCATCGGATTGGCCTTGTGTCCTGTCCTTTTTGCCATCCGTTTCCGATTGGTCGGTGTGCGACAGTTTTTGCAGCAGCTTTCCGGCCGTAAAGCGCTCTCCTGAGCCGTTTTTCCCGCTTGTTTATGCACTTCGCAATGAAAAAGCGCCTTTCACTGCGCGCTTTTCTCTCGTGATGATGCTGCGTTATTACTTAACCGAGAGCCACCTTGCACAGGTCTTATCACATGTGGAAACCTGCCGCCGGGAAGAGTATTACGTTCAAATGGCGGCGGCGTGGACACTGGCAGAAGCCTTTGCTCTTTTTCCGGAGCGCACCTTGCACACCTTGCGCCGTTTACAAGAGCAAAGCTCGCCCATCGCCGCACTTGCGGTGAGAAAAATTTGCGAATCGAAAAAAATTACGCCGGAGCAAAAAGCGCAGGTTCGGCAGGAAAGAGGAGAAACATGACATTTTCTGAAAAAGTTTATGAAACTGTGTGTCAAATTCCGCATGGAAAAGTTTGCACTTATGGGCGTATTGCCGCACTGGCAGGCAACCCGCGCGCTTGCCGCATCGTTGGGTACGCCCTGCACCGCAATCCGAGGCCCGGTGAAATTCCGTGCCACCGCGTTGTGTTTCAAGACGGGCGCCTTGCCGCAGGGTTTGCGTTCGGCGGCGAAGAGGTTCAGCGCAATCTTTTAAAAGAAGAGGGCGTTGTATTCCTGCCGGACGGGCGCGTCGATTTGACCTGCTGTCTTTGGCCGTGAGCCTTTGGAAAGATAGAACAAGGCGGAAAGAAAGCAAATGCCTTCTTTCCGCCTTGTTTTCTTTTTGCTTTCTGCGCTTTGCCTCATCGCGGGCAAAAAGCGCAGTTTTATTTTGCATATTTTTGTGCAATCGTGCGCAGGGTTTCCTCGTTGGTTTTCATCCACTCATCAAAGCCTTTGCCGGATTGCTCCACAGCGCGGCCCAGCTCAACCAAAAACGCAGGAACTTCTGCTTGCAGCATTGCGCAAACCGGAGTGCCGAGAGTCTCTTTTCCCAGCGCATCGCACCCGCCCAAGAACAGCGTAAAGGCCGGGTGCGCCACTTTGTCAATCATTTTCACGCCGCCCACAAAGCCCATCGCGCTGGCTTGGTGTGTGCCGCAGCTCGACGGACAGCCGGAAATCGCCACTTTCGGCAAAGCGTTCGCCGCAAGTCCGGCCTCCCGCACTGCCTTGACGCACTCAGTCAGCAACGCCTGTGAGTCACGCACGCCCTGCTGACAGGTAGAAGCACCGATACACGCCGTGCTGGATTCAAACACGGTCTGTGCGCTGTCTTTTGTCGCCTCCAGCGCCTCCGGCACTTCCCCGGCAGTCAGATTCACAACATAAACCGCACCGCAGGGGTCTAAACGCAATTCGGCCTGTGCCGAATTGCCAACCACTTGATTCAATCGGTGTACAGCATCAGGCGTAAGCAAACCGCCCGCAGGATGATACTTCACCGCGTAAAGTCCATGCTGTTTTTGCTCTGTTACGCGCGGCATGGGCAGGGTCAGCTCTTCTTTTCCGGGTTCGGGCTGCCAATCCGCAATTTCCAACTGAACGTCATCGCGCCCGGCCGCTTTTTTCAGCGCCTCAGCAAATGCCGTGCGCAGGCCTTCGTCCCCCAGTGTTTCACGCAAATAGCGTGTGCGGGCCTTGGCACGGTTTTCATAATTGCCGTGCGTACAGAACACATCAATCATTGCCTCTACCGCACAAGCAGCATCCTGCACGGGAAGGGCCTGCGCCACCAAAAGGCCCAGCTTCGGGTTGGGGCCAAGGCCGCCGGCACAGTAGACGTCAAATGCACCGTCCTTGCGCGCCACAAAGCCGAGGTCGCGGAACGTTGCATGCACTTCATCACTCACGCCGTTTGAAAACGCAACTTTCAGCTTGCGCGGCATTTTCAGCGTCCAAATGCGTTCCACCAAATGGCGGCCTACCGCTTCTGCAACGGGGCGAACGTCGAAATACTCGCCCTTTTCCAGCCCGGAAAGCGGGTTTACCATCACATTGCGCGGATGATCCCCGCCGCCGCCCCGCGTAATGATATCGCAGTCAATGGCTTTTTCCATCATATCCGCCACGGAGTCCGCCGTTAAATCATGCAGCTGAATCGTTTGGCAGGTGGTGATTTTCATTCTTTGGACATTGTGCTCATCCACCGATTTTGCCAAAAAGGCAAGCTGCTGCTTTGTTACGCGGCCGCCCGGCAGGCGCAGACGCAGCATATTGCCCGTTTCCCCGCGCTGAGCGTAGGAACCGAACCCGCCGGAAATTCCCTTGTAAGCCTTTCGGTCGATTTCTCCCGCCGCGAATGCGCGTGCCTTTTCCGCAAAGCCCGGAATTTCAGCGCGAAATGTTTCTTTCAAGTTTTGATTGTGCTGCATAGCAAACTCCTTTTTGTTGATAAAATAAAGTCATTCGTTTTTCGCTGCACGGTGAACCGGACAAACTGCGCCGGTTTCGTTTCCCTTTTTCATGCGTCAGGGATAGTTTCTCGCGCCGAAAATGGATGTTCCGACGCGCACCAAGTTTGCCCCTTCTAAGATAGCATTTTCGAAATCACCGCTCATTCCCATCGACAGCCAGCGCATCTCTGCGCCCTGGCCGCATTGTGAAGCAAGGCGTTCAAAACAGCGGCGCACGTTTGCAAGATCCCTTCGGTTTTCCTCGTCGGTTTGGCGAATGGGCGGAATGGCCATCAACCCCTCCACACGCAGATGCGAAAAGCGCTGTGCGGTCTCTAAGGCCTCGGATAAATCCTCTTGTGCAAATCCGCTTTTGCTTTCCTCGCCGCCAATGTTCACCTGCAATAAAATCGGCTGACAGATTTCTTTCAAGGCGGCCTGCTTTTCCACCGCTTCCATTAAATGCAGTGAGCCAATTGACTGAATGAGTGCCACGTTCCCCACCACTTGCTTGACTTTATTCGTCTGCAAATGGCCGATGAAATGAACCGGCTTTTCTCCATAGGCGCTGTGCTGTAATTTTTCCACCAGCTCCTGCACGCGGTTTTCCCCGAACAAATCGATATTAAGTGCTGATGCTGGGCGAACCGTCTCGGCATCCTGCATTTTGCTGGCGGCACATAAAAGCACCTCCTGCGGGCGTCTTCCCGCTTTCTGCGCCGCAAGCGCCATTTTCTCCCGAATTTCCTGAATGCGCTGCGCCATCTCCTGGGCACTGTGTTCCATTTGCCGTTCCATTACACGCCTCCGCTTATGTCATTTGCCTTTGATTCATCCTCTTACCTGTTATACAGTATATCACACACCGAGATAAAAAAACAAATGAGATTGTTAAAATTTTGCGGCTTTTATATGGCGAATGCAAGACAAAGCCCCCTTTTTGTGTTATACTATGCTGTGTGATTAAACATAGCCAAACGAACCGCAGCAAGGAGTTTAAACCCATGACAAAACAACGCATTGCCCTTTGTCCGGGCAGTTTTGACCCGATTACCAACGGGCATTTAGACATTATCCGCCGTGCCGCCAGCCTGTTTGATGAGGTGATTGTGCTGGTGATGATTAACTTTTCCAAAACGACAACGGCATTCAGCGTAGAAGAACGTGTCGACATGGCGCGCCGTGCAACGGCAGAGTTTCCAAATGTGCGCGTCGACAGCTACGACGGCCTTTTGGCGGATTATGCACGGCGTGTGCACGCATGCACCGTTGTGAAGGGCCTTCGCGCCGTATCGGATTTTGAATATGAGTTTCAAATGGCTTTGACAAATAAAAAGCTTTACCCGGAACTGGAAACCCTGTTTTTAACTACGGGCCTGCAATACATGTACTTATCTTCTTCCATTGTTCGGCAGGTCGCCGCTTTGGGCGGCGATATTTCGGAATTTGTCTGCCCGGAAATTCAGCAGGAAATTTTGCAGCGTCTTTACCGCCCCAAACAGCCGTAACAGGAAGGCATCCCCTCCTATATTTTTATGAAAAACCTCTTGACATCCGCACAGTCTTTCGATATAATAGCTATTGTTGATTTGATATGCGGATGTAGTTTAGTGGTAGAACTCCAGCCTTCCAAGCTGGTCGTGTGGGTTCGATTCCCATCATCCGCTCCATATTTCCGCAGGCGTTTGCCTGCGGTTTTTTGTTTTTCTGCATGTTGATACAAAAGCCGCCAAAGGGGATTATTGTTTGAATTCATTCGACGACAACACGCTCCGCGAAGCACTGCACCGCTGGTTTGGTCACGAGCACTTTCGTCCCGGCCAGCTGGATATCATTCGCAGCCTCGCCTGCGGACAAGACGTCCTTGCCGTGATGCCTACCGGAGCAGGAAAATCAATTTGCTATCAGCTTCCTGCGCTCTTGCGCGGCGGCGTGTGCATTGTTGTTTCACCGCTGATTGCACTGATGCAGGATCAAGTTCACAGGCTCATCCAAAACGGGATCCGCGCCGCATACATCAACAGCGCATTAACCGAAAATCAATGCCGCAAAGCACTGCAAAACGCAGCGCAGGGCATGTACCGCATTGTTTACGCCGCGCCGGAACGCTTGATGACGCCAAGCTTTCTTCGTTTTGCCTCACAGGCGCCCATCTCTTTGGTATGCATCGACGAAGCGCACTGCATTTCTCACTGGGGGCCCGATTTTCGGCCGGGCTATCAGCGTATTGCGGAATTTTTATCACTTTTGCCCCAACGTCCGCCCGTCGGCGCTTTTACCGCCACGGCAACACAGCGGGTGCGCGAAGATATTCTTCATTCGTTACAGCTGAAACACCCGCTTGTGCGCACGATGGGGTTTGACCGCCCCAATTTATTTTTCGAGATTCAGCATTATGATCGAAAAGAAAAAATGCAGGCGCTCCAATTATATCTTCGCCAAAGGCCCAATGATGTCGGCGTTATCTACTGTTCCACCCGAAAATCGGTTGATGACGTTTGGACGTTCCTAACGACAGAGGGGTATAAAGCGGCACGCTACCACGCAGGTCTTTCCCCAAGCGAACGGCAAAACGCGCAGGAGGCTTTTTTGAGCGGAGAAGTCAAGCAAATGATTGCCACAAATGCTTTCGGCATGGGCGTGGACAAAGCCGATGTGCGCTTTGTCATTCACTATAACCTGCCGCTTGATGTGGAAAGCTATTACCAAGAAGCGGGCCGCGCCGGACGCGATGGGAAGCCGGCAGAATGTATTTTGTTTTACACACAGGGCGATGTGAGAACCAACCATTTTTTAATCGAGAACGGCAGTGCGGATGAAACACAGCAGGCGGCGCAAAAACAGCGTCTTTCGGAAATGACACAGCTTTGTTTTTCGCGCGGGTGCCTGCGCCGCAGTCTGCTGAGTTATTTTGGAGAGCGCAGTGCCCGTTCGTGCGGCAGCTGCTCGAACTGTGCGCCCCGTGCACAGCGCGCCTCTATCAGCCGGATGCTTTCGGCACAAAGCCGCACTCAGCGCCGCCAAAGCACGCAGATTGATTCTCGTTTGTGGTGCGCTTTAAATCACACACGCAAAGAAATTGCCCGTCGGGAAAGCCGTCCCGCGTTTGCTGTGGCAAGTGATGCCGTTTTAACGCGTCTTTGTACACAGCGCCCCCGCTCTTTGCAGGAATTGGCACAGATTCAAGGAATAACAGCAGAAAAAGCGGCGGCATACGGCGAAGAATTTCTCCGCGTTCTCCGCCAGCACGCCGCGTGTACTGCTGATCGATGAAATGAGAGTGTCGAAAAAAACTTCCGCCTGATTCAGAAAGAGCCTAGTCTGCAAGGGGAAAAAGGCTTGAAAAAGGGGGCTAACCCTCTTTTCCATTTGAGATAGGGACACAGTTTGTGAAAAACCGAAACTTTTTCGACAAACTGAACACGGCCAGCCCATTTAAGGGCTGGCCGTGTCTTTTCTATTCCTATGACCGCTCGCTTTTATCAACCACGCGATTGATGTCAAAAGAAGTGCCTGTCACATCTTTGTCCGGTTGGCTTTAAGAAAAATAGCCTGAGAGATAAAAAATTCCAAACGCGGCAGCCATGCCGCCCACGGCGACAAGCACGCAAAGCAGTAAAATCTTCCCCACTTCCCCCCCTGAGATAACGGAGTCATCGCTGTATTCCTCTTCTTGCGCTGATTCAGCATTAGGGGCCGCTGGTTGCTCGTCTGTTTCAGGCAGGGTGCTCTCTTGCAAATTTTCTTCCTCTTTTTGCATACATATTCCCCCTCTCATCAAAAGGCAAGGTAAAAAAAGAGAAGAGCCGCGAACGCCGTTTCGCGTTCGTGGCTCTTCACTGGTCGGAGTGAGGAGAGTTGAACTCCTGGCCTCTTGGTCCCGAACCAAGCGCGCTACCATCTGCGCTACACCCCGAAAGAAAACGGCAGCTTTGTGCTGCCGTTGGTTGCGGAAGAAGGATTCGAACCCTCACAATACGAGTCAGAGTCGCAGGTGCTACCATTACACAATTCCGCATCAAGCACTTTGCTATCGCCTTAGTGCTCTATTATTATATCGAACACACCGACAAATGTCAACCCTTTTTCTGAAATTTATTTCAAATTTTTTCTGTCCGATTCGACGCCTTCGGAAAGGCTTTTTGGGAATAACGCTTTTCCCTAAAAGAATGCTGTGTTTCTGTGAAACAGCGTCGGCAAAAAGTTCATTTTGAAAAGAAGTCGACAACACAAAACACAAGGCATGTAATTAACAATGTTAACTATATAAAGAAAGGAACATTCTCTATGGAGTGGACAGATATGATGCACTATCAGCAGCAGATGCAAAAAATTATGCGCTCGCTGCTGCCTGTGCGCAAATCCGCCCTGACGAGCAGTGAGTGTGAGCTCTTGGCCCATCTCTATTTAAAACCGGAGCAAAACACACCGATTTTGCTCAGCCGGAACAGCGGCATGAAAAAAGAGGCAGTGAGCCGCTGTTTGAAATCCCTTTTGGGTGTAACATTCGGTTTAGTATTCGCCGCCGTTTTCCATCGGCTGGCAGCGGTTCACTTTTTGTCCGAATCGGAAGCGCAATCGTAATTGCAAAAAACGCGCTTTGGCCGAGCGGTGCCGTCAATCCGCTTTGCCCTTATTCAAAATCTGCCATTTTCTCGGCAAAGACTTTATCTCACAGGAAAACCCTCATCCGTTTTTCTAAGAAGCAGCTTAAAGACGGATGAAGGTTTTATCATTTCAGCATTTTCCGGGATAAAAAGCAGGAAAGCGATGGTTCATATTTTGAAACAAGCGGCGCTTTCCTTCCCGGTTACGACCCCAGCACCTCGGCAATCGGCTCTTGAATCACAAGACTGGCGCGCCGGTCTGCCGAGGTAGGCGTTTTGTTCAAAACCACTAAGTGCTCTCCCGAAAAATAACGCAGAAGCCCCGCGGCAGGGTACACGTTTAGACTTGTCCCACCAACCATCAGCAAATCCGCTTCCATCAGTGCGTTCACCGCTTGTTCTATCACACTTTGATCGAGCGCTTCTTCATAAAGCACCACTTCCGGCTTAATCATGCCGCCGCACTCGCATCGCGGAACACCTTGGGTTGACAAAAGGGTTTCCAATCCGTAAAATTTGCCGCACTTCATGCATCGGTTGCGGTGGACGCTTCCGTGCAGTTCGTACACCCGGCGGGAACCCGCCATTTGATGCAGGCCGTCAATATTCTGTGTAATGACAGCACGCAGTTTTCCCTGCTCTTCCCACTGTGCCAGTTTTAAATGGGCGGCGTTCGGTTTGGCTTTTGGATACAGCATCTTATCGCGGTAAAAACGATAAAACTCCTCCGGGTTCTGCATAAAAAAGTGGTGGGACAAAATTTCTTCCGGCGGGTAAGCGTACTGCTGATTGTACAATCCGTCCTGCGAACGAAAATCCGGAATTCCGCTTTCGCAAGATACGCCCGCTCCTCCAAAAAACACAATGCGCCGCGCCTTTTCCACCAGCGCAGACAAACGCTTGTCCATACCGCTCTCTCCTTTTTACAAATAAAACCCAAAATTGCCGGATTCACCAGCCGCTTTTGCACTGCAAGAAACCGCGATTCTTACGGTTCAAATATTTCCGGCAGGTGCATCCTCAATCATATTTATAATACGGCAAACAGCCGGGCGAAACGCCCGGCTGTAAAAAAATCAATAATTTTTTGCCTGCAAAATGAAGTATCCCTGCGGATGGTCGCAAACAGGGCACTTCTCCGGCGCATGTTTGCCGATGTGAACGTGGCCGCAGTTGGAGCATACCCATACCTGCTCGGTTTCACGCGCAAATACAGTGCCGTTTTCCAGCGAAGCACGCAGGGCACGATAGCGCTCTTCATGCTCTTTCTCAATTTTGCCCACTTCTTCGAACAGGTGAGCAATCTTGGTGAAGCCTTCCTCACGCGCAGTTTTTGCAAAGCCTGCGTACATGTCGGTCCACTCGTAATTTTCGCCGGCAGCTGCGTCGGCCAAGTTTGTCATGGTGTCGGGCATGCCGTCATGCAAAAGCTTAAACCAAATTTTTGCGTGCTCTTTTTCATTGTTTGCCGTTTCCTCGAAAATGGCAGCAATCTGATTATAGCCCTCTTTTTTTGCTTTGGAAGCGTAATAAGTGTACTTGTTGCGTGCCTGGCTCTCACCGGCAAACGCCGCCATCAAATTTTGCTCTGTTTTTGATCCTTTTAAGTTCATACCACAACATCCTTTCCATCAATTTAAAAGACAGGACCGCCGCAGATTCGCGCCGTCAACCCGTCTAAGGCTTTCCGCCTTTTTTCATGTTATTCTGCATCAGCCCGCTTTGTGTGCAGCTTTGTGTGCACAAGACGGACAAATGCCGCGAAACACCAGCTCGTGCGTTGAGTTTTGATATCCGGTAAGCTCTTCTACCTTTGCATCCAGCGATTCGTCACAGGTGATGGGCACATCACAAAAACAGCCGCATTCAGTACACTCAATATGGGAGTGGGGCTGTAAATAGTGATCGAACCGGTCTGCTCCGTTTGCCAAAGGAATGTGGCGCAGCTGACCGTCCTGTGCCAGACTGTTGAGATTACGGTAGACCGTCGCCTTACTGATGCTGGGGTGGTGCTGAACCACCTCGGCATAAACCTGTTCTGCTGTGGGATGGTCGGCAAGAGCGCAAACCGCATCAAGCACAAGGCGCTTTTGAATGGTATTGCGTTTTTCCATGCGTATCATCCTTTCTTTAATGATATCATATATCATTAAAGAGCTATTGTCAAGTTAGAATCAAAACTTTTTAAAAAAGCCGAAAATTTTCTCTTTTTCGCATAAACACAACCATTGCCGACCGTCAAAAGGTTTTGCCATGCGCTGTACTTTGCCTATCAAACATTTTTATTGAGGGAATTTTTCAAACGCTTCCTTTGTTGCCTTCCTCTTTCCCTCACTGCAAAAAACACGGCAAAGGATGTCCTCGGATTCCCCTTTGCCGTGCTTTGCTGTTGTTCTCAGCGTTCAAACACTCACTTGCCGCCAAGCCCAAAATTCTTTTTCAGGGTACCGCGAACTGTTTTGACATCGTTTAAATCGCGGGCAAGCAGTTCCTCAGTTTCACGCAGTACATTCTCGCAGTAATTTGTAACCGTTGTGCGAATTTCGCGGCTTTGCTCCTGCGCTTGTGCCAAAATTTCCGTAGCTTTCTGCTGTGCCGCTTTGACAATGGCTTCCTGTGCCACCAGCGTGCGGGCGCGTTCCTCGGCCTGTTTGACAATGGCGGACGCTTCCAGCTTTGCAGTTTCCAAGATATTGTTGCGGTCGCGCACGACGTTTTTCGCCTGACGAATTTCAGCGGGCATGTTCAAACGGATATCGTCAATAATTTCCCGCACTTTTTCCACGTCTACCACGCGTTTTCCGCCTGTAAAAGGAAGGTTTGTCGCTTCCTCCAATGTATCGTCCATGACATCCAGCAGTTCATCAATCGTCACTGGTGTTCCTCCTTTTTTATAAAACGGCCCACCTGCCGTTTTTATTCTTCGTCAAACCCTTTTTCATAGCGTGTCAGCGCCACTGTGCCGTATTTGTATTGTTTTTTGCGGTGCAGTCTGCCGCAGGTTTCCGGCATCGGTGCGCCGTACTCCGTTTCTGCCATAATCACCCCGCCCGGCGCCAGCACGCGGTCAAGCGCAGGCAAAAGCGCCTGTACTGTCCCGTGGTGATACGGCGGGTCCAGCACAATCACGTCAAACTGCTCGCGGCAAGCGGAAAGATAGCTCTCCGCAGGCATCTGCACGACATCGGCTTCCATGTCCGCGGCCTGCAAATTACGGCTGATCATCTTGCATGCACCGCTGTCCGTTTCAACAAACACACAGTAGGCGGCGCCCCGGCTGAGCGCTTCAATGCCAAGCTGCCCCGAACCGGAAAATAAATCTAATACGCGTGCTCCCTCCAGCATAAACTGAACGGCACTGAACATTCCTTCTTTGACGCGGTCGACCGTCGGGCGTGTCACATCATCTCCGGCCAGTGTCGCCAGGCGCGTTCCCCGCGCCGTGCCTGCAATGACTCGCATCTTTCAGCCCTCCCTTTTTTACCCATGCGGCAACATGCCGCCCTGTTTTCATTATGGGCAAGGTACTGTTATTTGTCAAGCAAAACGGCCGATTTTTACACAAACTTTCAAACGCTTCTGAAATAATCGTAAACACTCTGCGCCGCCTTGCGGGAAACGCCTTTGACCTGGGCCATTTCCTCTACGGAAGCTTCGCGCACAGCCGCCAGCGTTTTAAAGTGCGCCATCAGCGCCTTGCCCGTAGCCGGGCCGACGCCCTGCACTTTTTCCAAAGTAGAAGAATAAGACTTTGACTTATGCATCCGCTTGCGGTAATCGTTCGCCCAGCGGTGTGCTTCATCCTGAATCGAAGTGATAAATGCAAACGGCCCGCGGTGCATCGAAAGCACAATTTCACTGCCTGCCCCGTTAATCAGCCCGCGCGTGCGGTGGCGGTCGTCTTTTACCATTCCCAAAAGCGGCACTTCTTCAAAGGCCGTTCCCCTAAGCACTTCTTCCACAGCATGCACTTGTCCGAGGCCGCCGTCCAAAAGAATCAAATCCGGTTTACATCCAAACTGCCCGGGCGCACCGCGCTCATACTCCTGTACACGGCGCGTGAGTGTTTCCGCCATAGAGGCATAATCATCCGTGCCGGTGACGGTTTTCATCTTATAGCGGCGGTAACCGGCTTTTTTCGGCTTGCCGTTTTCAAACACCACCATGCCCGCTACGCTCGTTCCGTCGCCCCAGTTGGAAATATCGTAGGCTTCAATCATTTTCGGAAGACGCTGTAAACCCAGCAGATTGCCCAGCTCGTCCATCTGTTTTTCCGCGTGAGTAACGCGGCCGCTTTCGCGCGCCAAACGTTCAAAGGCATTGGTGCGCGCCATTTCCACCAGCTTTGCGGTATCGCCGCGCTGGGGCACATAAAGCTGCACCTTCGCGCCCTTGGTTTCTTCCAGCAATCGGTTTAGTGCTTCGGCGTCCGACGGCAGGGCATCCACCGCAATGCTTTTGGGAATAAATTCGACATCCTCCAAGTAGTAGCGCGGCAAAAACTCTTCGCGCACTTCCTCGACATTGGTCCTGCCCTGAAACAAAAACTCCTGCTTATCGCGCAGCCTGCCCTCACGAAAGCGCAGAATCGCCGCGCAAACGGCATCCGCTGAGCCTGCAAACGCCAGCACATCCTGCTGCTCCACATCGCTGCGCACCACTTTTTGACCGCGCCCCAGCTTCTCAATGGCGGTAATTTGGTCGCGCAGAAGCGCCGCACGCTCAAACTCCAGCGCTTCCGCGGCCTGCTCCATGCGGGTGCGCAGTGTTTTGACAATCTCTCCCTGTCCGTGGCGGATGAGATGCAGCGCGCTTTCCACCGCTTCGCAATAATCCTCACGCGAAATTTTTCCGGAGCAAACAGCCATGCACTTTCCGATATGAGCGTTCAGGCAAGGCCGCCCCTTGCCGATATCCCTCGGAAACACTTTTCCGCAGCGGGGCAAACGAAACGCATCAGCGGCTGTTTCCACCATTTCGCGCACCGCAAAACTGGAGGTGAAGGGGCCGATATACTCCGCGTCGTCCTCCTCTTTTTGCAGCACCGCGGAAATGCGCGGCCACGCCTGCCGCGTTACCTTCACATAGCTGTAACCCTTGTCATCTTTCAGCAAAATATTGTATTTCGGCTGATGCTGCTTAATCTGGCTGCACTCGAGCACCAGCGCTTCAAATTCGCTTTGTGTTACAATCACGTCAAACTCGAATGCATTTTCAATCATTTTCGTGACTTTCGCGTCATGGGGGACACCGTCGCGGAAATATTGCGACACGCGGGTGCGCAGGCGTTTCGCTTTGCCGACATAGATAATTTCGCCTTTTTTATCCCGAATGAGATACACGCCCGGCAAAAGCGGAAGCAGCATTGCCTTTTTCCACAATTCAAACTTCGTCATACCGCCCCTCCTTTTCCACAATGATTATACTGCCCTGTTTTGCGCCGCCGTATCAGCTGAGCGGCCCCTTTGCTTCCTGGCACATGGCATTGCGCAAGGGCCGAGAAACGAAAAATGTGCGCTGCCTTGCGGCAGCGCACATTCTCACAAAACAAAACTTACTCGGTGAAACCGGAGCTAACCAGCTTTACCAGGCCTTCCACAGCCGCCTGCTCATCAGGACCATCGGCAATGATGCGAATGGCAGTACCGCCAATGATGCCCAGCGACAGCACGCCGAGAAGACTCTTTGCATTGACGCGGCGCTCCTCTTTCTCCACCCAAATAGAAGACTTGAACTCGTTCGCCTTCTGAATGAAGAAGGTAGCGGGACGTGCGTGCAGACCAACTTGATTTTCAACAGTAACTTCTTTCACAAACATAACAAACGCTCCTAATAAAGTCAGAATATATGTGTGCCTCTGGCTTCTATTTTAAACCTATGCGGCGGGTTCGTCAAATGTTTTTTTCGCTCCTGTTCACATTTTCCACAAAACGCCACACTTTTCCGAGGTGTTTCTTGTCCCTTTGTGTGTTTTTAACAAATTATTTTCAACATACACGCCATGTTGAACAAAATCCTCGTGCAAAAATTATAAATTTTCGCTATTGACTTTTTTACAATATTCTTCGTACAAATCGGGCCTGCGCTCTTTCGTGCGCAAAAGCGCCTGCTCGGCGCGCCATTTTGCAATTTGGGCATGGTTGCCGGAAAGCAAAACAGGCGGCACTTTCAGCCCGTGCCAAGTTTCCGGCCGGGTATACTGCGGATATTCCAAAAGGCCGGAATAATAGCTTTCGTCCTGAAAGCCCTCCTCACAGGAAAGAACGCCCGGACGCATGCGAAACACGCTGTCCGCTACAACGAGGGCGCCAAGCTCTCCGCCGGTGAGCACATAATCACCGATGCTGATCTCCTCATCCGCCAGCGCGTCAATCACGCGCTCATCAATGCCCTCATAATGCCCGCACACCAAAAGCAGGCTCTTTTTCTGCGCCAGCTCTTTGCAGCGCTCCTGCGTTAAGGTTTTGCCGCCTGCGGTCAAGAAAATGACATGCGGCCTGCCGTAACCGGCATCGTCCATTTCCCGCATTGCTTCCACGCAGCAGTCATAAATCGGCTGCGCCTGCATCACCATTCCCTGGCCGCCGCCGTAGGGGTAATCGTCCACCTGGCGCTGCTTGCTGAGCGTATAATCCCGAATCTGATGACATTTCCAATCAATCAAGCCTTTTTTGGTGGCACGGCCGATGATGCTCTCGGAAAGCACGCGCCCGCACATTTCCGGAAACAAAGTGACAATATCAATCCTCATCGGCGTCACCGTTTACCATTTCCCCAAACATGCCGGGAATCGGGCGCACAAACACCAAACGGTTTTCCGGCTCCAGCGCCGCCAAAAATTCGTCTACTGCGGGAAACAGGTATTCCTGCCCGCTTTGTGCGCGAATGGTATAGACATCGTTTGCGCCGGGATGCGTAATATGCACAATTTCACCGTACTCGTACCCGGTATCGGCGTCCACCACGCGGCAGCCGATGATGTCCTGCACAAAGTAACGTCCCTCGGGCAGCGTTACGTCATTGCGGTCAAAGTAAACCGTCCTTCTCAAATACGGGCGTGCCGCTTCGATGCTGTCCACACCTTCCAGCTTAACGATACACATGCCTTTGTGAATTCTCACCTGCACCGGCTTGAGCGCCTTTCCACCCTGTGCGGAAAGATATAAACGCGGCAAACCCGCCACAAAATCGGGGCTGTCGCTCCACGGATAAAGCTTCAGCTCTCCCATCACTCCGTGAGTTGTGACAAATTCGCCCGCTTCTAAAAATTGTTTCATTTTGTCAATCCTTTCCATGCTCTTTTCCCATGTTTTCAAAAAACGTTTCAGCCGCGAATCACAACGCCCAGCAGCTTTGCAAGCTCGCACACCTGCGCGGGGCTTACCACGGCGCCGCGCAGTTCCGTTCCCTCGATGCGCAGACCGTCGATGACACAGGTGTCCAAACGCTGGCCGCTGAGGGCAGTTTTGGCAAAATCGACCTGTGTCAAATCACATTCCGTTACAGTCCAGCGGCTTTTCGGCTTTAATCCATCCAAAAAAGCCTGCTGCAAGCTGCACCCTTGAAATGAAACACGCTTCAAAAGCGCCTGCGACCATGCCGCGGAACCGGCTGCACAAGCTTCAAACTGTACCTCCTCCAAACAAGCGTTTGCAAAGGTGCTTCCATTTAATCGGCACGAAGCCCAGCGGCACCGCCGAAAAAAGGCGTCCTGCCAGTCTGCCATCAGAAAGGTACAGTGTTCAAACACACAGTCGATCCACTCCGACTTTTGCGCTGAAAGTGCGTCAAACACACAGCGGCGAAACACGCAGCGCTCAAAGCGCAGCGCGCCCATGTCCCCGGGAATCGTTTCGTTTTCCCAGATACATTCTTCTAAAACCTGCCCGTTTTTTGCGCACTCCAGCGCTTTTAAAATTTCCTCGCCCACATCATGCATTGCTTTCACCCGACCGGCCGCATCAGCGGCGCTTTTGTGTTTTCCCATAAAAAAGCGGGCCGATGACGCCACCGGCCCGCTGGAATGTTTCAGCGAATGTGCGGACGAACATTCCGCTTTGCAAAAACCAAGCCCAATGCGCTGAACACAATGGCGGTAATGGAAATTGCAGCGCCGCAGGCGCCCAAAATAAAGCCAACCAGACCGAATACACTACCTTTTTTCATAATAAAACCCTCCTTGCCTCAGCGGCAGAATTTCTCAATATAAGCATCGCGGCACTTTTGGATGATTTCTTTTGCCTTTTCCGGGCCCTGCTCTTCATCCACCACAGTGTCCTTGCCTTCCAGGTTTTTATAAACGCTGAAGAAATGGCGCATTTCGCTGAAAATATGCGCCGGCAGCTGCTCGATGTCGGTGTAGTTGTTGTAAACAGGGTCATTAAACGGAATTGCAATAATTTTCTCGTCCAGCTTGCCCTGGTCGCACATCGTAATCACACCGATGGGATAGCAGCGCACAAGGCTCATCGGCATAATGGTTTCACTGCTCAGCACCAGAACGTCGAGGGGGTCACCATCGTCGGCATAAGTGCGGGGAATGAGTCCGTAGTTTGCCGGGTAGTGCGTGGATGTGTACAGAATGCGGTCCAAAATGATATGGCCCGTCTCCTTGTCCAGCTCATACTTTTTCTTCGAGCCTTTTTCAATCTCGATCACTGCGATAAAATCCTGCGGATTGATGCGCGCAGGGCTGATATCGTGCCAAATATTTGCCATATAAAACCCTCTCCTTTTTCGCGGGCTTTCCCGAAACCGGAAACGCCCCAAATCCCTATACGGTCTTTTATGCTTCTCTTTGTATCATACCATTCTTTTCTGCGCTCGGCAAGTCTTTGATGCTTTTTGAAATAAAACCGTTTGCGCTCGGCATAAAAATTCTGCCGATGCCCGCTTTGCGCACTTGCTCCAGCGCGTGTGAAAGCCCAAAGCACAGCCCCTGCGCGTCATGTGCGTCGGCGTTGAGCGTCACTTTCCCGTCAAGGCGCGCCAATTCTTCCAGCAAAAACGGTGCCGGATAAAACGTTTCTCGATAACCGCGGTATACCCCGCCCGTATTCATTTCAATGATGCATCCGCTTTCTATGCAGACGTGCAGTGCATGCAAAGCCGCCTTGCGGTAATCGGGGCTGTTCTCGTCAAAAAAACGCCCGCTTGCGTTATTTTTGACAATCAAATCAAAATGCCCCACGACATCAGGAGAAAAACGCCGGACGTTTTCCTCCAAAAGCGCATAGTACGCCCGCACCATGGCGATGCCGTCGCCGTCAAATTCATCAAGACATGCCTGCAGCTCTTTTTCGCCCCAATCCACCGGATGAAGCTTTCCCGTTTTCGGCCCTTTGATGTAATGCACCGATCCGATGAGATAATCGAACGCCGCACGGTTTTCCACCGGGCGGAAAAAATCCTGTTCAATGCCCAAAAGGATATCGAGCCGTCCTTTGCGCTCACTTTTCAATCGGAGAATCTCCTCCACATAGGCGCGCTCGTTCAAGTTTCCGCAAAACGGGTCGCTGTGGCTGGAAAAGCCGAAGGCGGTAAAACCCGCCGCTTCGGCCGCATCGGCCATTTGCACGGCGGTCAGCTTTCCGTCACAATGGGTGCAGTGGTTGTGTGTTGTTCCCGTCAGCCACATATTCCGTTCCTCACTGCTGCTCCGAGTACAAACGCACCAGCTCGCACATCATATCCACCGCAGCATTCATGCTTTCGACGCTGATGCACTCATAAGGCCCGTGGAAATTATGGCCGCCTGTGCCGAGATTGGGGCACGGCACACCCATAAACGACAGATGCGCACCGTCCGTACCGCCGCGGATGGGCGACACCACCGGGGCAATTCCCACCGCTTCGCACGCCTTTTTCGCATTTTCAATCAGGTGCATGCAGGGACGGATTTTTTCCTCCATGTTGTAATAGCTGTCTTTCACCGAGAGGCGCACCTTCGCGGTGGGGTACTTTGCCTGCATGGTTTCGCTGATGCGGCACAAAAGTGCCTTGCGCTCAGCGAAGCGCTCGGCATCATGGTCGCGCACAATCACGCTCAGCTTGGCGTGTGCGCAGTCGCCGCTGATTTCTTCAGCATAGAAAAATCCGTCATAGCCTTCCGTTTTTTCCGGCGTTTCTTCAGGCGGCAAAAGCGAAACAATTTCGCAGGCAATCGCCGCCGCGTTCACCATGATGCCTTTTGCACTGCCCGGATGGACGGAAACACCCGTGATGTCAAACACCGCGCCCGCTGCGTTGAAGTTTTCGTATTCAATACCGCCCACTTCGTCGCCGTCCATGGTGTAAGCAAAGTCCGCGCCGAACGCCTTTAGGTCAAAGTGAGTCGTGCCGCTTCCTACCTCTTCATCAGGTGTGAACGCCACGCAGATTCTGCCGTGCGGCACATCGCCCGCAGCAAGGCGCTCACACAGCGCCATAATTTCGGCAACGCCCGCTTTGTCGTCGGCGCCGAGCAGCGTGGAGCCGTCAGCAGTAATCAGCGTGCGGCCTTTCAGACCCTGCAAAAACGGGAATGCCTGCGTTTCAATCACGCAGTTTCCCTTGGGCAGAACGATATCACCGCCGTCATAGTTTTCGTGCACAATGGGCTGTACATTCTCGCCGCTGAAGCACGGTGCAGTATCCACATGCGCCACAAACCCCAGCGCCGGCGCGTCTTCACAGCCCGGTGTTGCCTCCAAGTGCGCATACACATAGCCCGTGTCGCTCAAAAAAGCATCCTGCAAGCCGATTTCTTTCAGCTGACGCACCAAAAGGCGCGACAAATCCAGCTCGCGCGCCGCGCTGGGCGACGTCTGTGAAGCTTCATCCGATGTTGTATGAATTTTGACATACTCTAAAAAACGTTCCTGTACGGTCATATTAAACTCCCCCTTGTCTGGGTAAAATAAGAGGCAGCGCCGCACGATTCTGTACACCTAAAAAAGTGCCGCATGCGTCCGGCCCCGTTGCTTTCCCGCCCCTATTATAGACCCCGTGCTCCCCGAACGTCAACCTCTCCGCGCGCAAACATTTTTTGCTTTTTGCTGTTTTTCAAACGATTGGCCAAAGCGCGCCGGCCGCCGGGCGGTGCGCCGGATTTGCTCTATAAAATTTACTTTTAAAAAATTCCCTTTTGCCGCGAAATATGATATAATGAAACGAATTGTAACATTTGATTATGGAGGCGCGATATGAAAACAGGCGTATTTAAAGATAAAACACTGCTGATTACAGGCGGCACCGGCAGCTTCGGCAACACTGTGCTGCGCCACTTCTTGGAAAGTGAAATCGGCGAAATCCGCATTTTTTCACGCGATGAAAAAAAGCAGGACGACATGCGTCACGATTACCAGCAAATGTTTCCGGAGCTTTCCTCCAAACTGAGATTTTACATTGGCGACGTGCGCGAACCCGCCAGCTTAAAAAGCGTGGTGCGCGGCGTTGATTACATTTTTCATGCAGCTGCGCTCAAACAGGTGCCCAGCTGTGAGTTTTTCCCGATGGAAGCTGTGCGCACCAATATCATCGGCACCGACAACCTGCTGACCGCCGCCATTGACGCGGGCGTCAAGCGCGTTGTCTGCCTTTCCACGGACAAGGCCGCTTACCCGATTAACGCCATGGGCATGTCCAAAGCCATGATGGAAAAGGTCATCGGCGCAAAAGCACGCACTGTGCGCGCCGAAGAAACCACCATCTGCTGCACCCGCTACGGCAACGTAATGGCAAGCCGCGGCAGCGTCATTCCCCTGTTCATTGAGCAGATTAAGGCAGGAAAGCCCATCACAATTACCGACCCCGCGATGACACGCTTTTTAATGAGCCTCGATGAAGCAGTCGATCTCGTGGGCTTCGCCTTTGAGCACGCTAACCCCGGCGATTTGTTCGTGCAGAAAGCTCCGGCATCTACCATCGGTGATTTGGCCAAGGCCGTTCAGCAGATTTTCGGCGACACCGGTACGCGCATCATCGGCACGCGCCACGGCGAAAAACTGTATGAAACACTTCTCACCCGCGAAGAGCGCGTGCGCAGTGAGGACATGGGTGATTATTACCGCGTTTGCGCTGACGGCCGCGACTTAAACTATGACAAATACTTTGTCAACGGCAAGGTGCATACACAGGCTGGCGAAGAATACACCAGTCATAATACTACCAGACTGACCGTAGACGAGGTGGTACAGCGTCTGCTGACGCTTGATTATGTCAAAAAGGAGCTGGAAGAGCGTGGAAAATAAAGACCTTTGTATTTTGATTACCGGCGCGGGCGGCTTTATCGGCAAAAACCTGACAGCCGCGCTGCGCACCAAAGGCTATCACGATATTTTATGCTTTGACCTTGACACGCCGCGCGAGCTGCTGGCAGAGTATGCTGCGCGCGCCCAGTTTGTGTTTCATTTGGCGGGCATCAACCGCCCGAAAGACCCCAGCGAATTCTACGCCGGAAACCGCGGCTTCACCGAGGAACTTTTGCACCTTTTGGCAAAGGCGGAAAACCGCGCGCCTGTTTTGGTGACAAGCTCCATTCAGGCGGCGCTGGACAACGACTACGGCATTTCCAAACGCGAAGCGGAAGCGCTTGTGTTCGAACACGAGCGCGCCACCGGCGCGCCCGCGCTGGTGTACCGCCTGCCGGGCGTGTTCGGCAAATGGTGCCGTCCTTCGTACAACAGCGTTGTGGCAACGTTCTGTCACAACATTGCCCACGGTCTGCCCATCGAAGTGCGCGACCGGGCCTATGCGTTTGACCTTGTGTACATTGACGACGTGGCGGAAAGCTTTATTGCCGCCATGGAAGGACGCGCCGTGCGCGACTGCTCCATTCCCGGCTTTTGTCACTTAGCCTGTGACGTTCACAACGTAACGCTGGGCTTTTTGGCAGACACCATCCGCAGCTTTGCCGCCTCGCGCGAAACGCTCGACGTGCCCGACCAAAGCAACCCCGTTGTGAAAAAGCTGTATGCCACTTACCTGTCCTACCTGCCGACAAACAGCTTTTCTTATCCGCTCAACATGCACTGCGACGAGCGCGGAAGCTTTACGGAATTTCTGCGCACGCAGCAGCACGGGCAGGTGAGCGTGAATATTGCAAAGCCCGGCATCGTGAAGGGCAACCACTGGCACCACACCAAAAACGAAAAGTTCCTTGTCGTGCAGGGCGAGGCCGTGATTCGCTTCCGCCGCTTGAACACGCAGGAGATTTTCGAGTATCACGTCAGCGGCGAAAAGCTGGAGGTTGTGGATATTCCCACTGGCTACACACACAATATTGAGAATGTCGGCACAAGCGACCTTGTCACAGTGATGTGGGCAAACGAACCGTTTGATCCCGAACACCCCGACACCTTCTTTGAAAAAGTATAATAAGGAGTTCGTCCGCCATGCAGAAATTAAAGCTGATGACCATTATCGGCACACGCCCTGAAATCATCCGGCTGTCGCAGGTGATTAAAAAGTGCGACCGCTATTTTGACCAGATTCTCGTTCACACGGGGCAAAATTACGACTATACCCTCAATCAGATTTTCTTTGATGATTTGGGTCTTCGCGCGCCGGATTTTTACTTGGAAGCCGTCGGCGAGCACTTAGGTGAAACCATCGGCAATATCATTGCCAAAAGCTACGCGCTGATGTGCGAGCAAAAGCCGGACGCCCTGCTCATTTTGGGCGATACCAACAGCTGTCTTTCCGCCATTGCCGCCAAACGACTGCACATTCCCATTTTCCACATGGAAGCGGGCAACCGCTGTTTCGACGAATGTCTGCCGGAGGAAACAAACCGCCGCATTGTCGACCACATTGCGGATGTCAATCTGTGCTATTCGGAACATGCGCGCCGCTATTTGAACGCCGAGGGCACGGCACGCGAGCGCACCTATGTGACAGGAAGCCCGATGGCGGAAGTGCTGCGCGCCAATTTGCAGCAGATCCGCGCGAGCGACGTACTTTCTCGCTTGGACCTGAAAAAAGGCGGCTACATGCTGCTTTCGGCACATCGAGAGGAAAATATTGACACGGAAGAAAATTTCACCAGCCTTTTCACCTCCATCAATCACTTGGCGCAGACGTACGACATGCCCATTTTGTATTCGTGCCACCCGCGCAGCCGCAAATTTTTGGAGCAGCGCGGCTTTGTGCTGGACGAGCGCGTCCGCCTGCATAAGCCGCTTGGGTTCCACGACTACAACCATCTGCAAATGAATGCGTTTTGCGTTGTGAGCGATTCCGGCACACTGCCCGAAGAATCCAGCTTCTTCACCAGCATCGGCTGTCCGTTCCCTGCCGTGTGCATTCGCACTTCCACCGAACGGCCCGAAGCGCTCGACAAAGGCTGCTTCGTTCTGGCGGGCATTCGTGAAGGCGGCGTAGAACAGGCGGTTGCCACAGCCGTTGCCATGAATGAAAACGGCGATTACGGCATTCCTGTGCCGGACTACGGCGAGGACGTTTCCACCAAAGTGGTGAAGCTGATTCAAAGCTATGTCGGCGTTGTCAACCAAATGGTATGGCGCAAACATTAAAGAGGGCTATGGAAAAGAAAAAACGAATTTTGGTTGTCAGCCAGCATTACTACCCGGAGAATTTCCGCATTACCGACTTGTGCGAAGGCTTTGTGCAGAACGGCTTTGAGGTAGACGTTTTGTGCGGCCTGCCGAACTACCCCCACGGCGAATGGTTTGAGGGCTATTCGCAAAACGGCCCCATGCGGGAAACGCACGGCGGCGTTGAAATTTTTCGCACACGGGAAATCCGTCGAAAAAACAACACGTCCCTGCGCATCTTTTTGAATTATGTTTCTTATCCGTTCACCGCGGTTTTCCGGCTGTTTTCTTTGCGCCGCCGTCATTATGACGCGGTGTTCTGCTACGAAACCAGCCCGGTGTTAATGCTTTTTCCGGCCATCGTCTGCGCCGCTTTGCGCCGCATTCCTCTGACGTGCTATGTTCTGGATTTATGGCCGGAAAACCTGTACTCGGTACTTCCCATTCAAAATAAATTCCTGCGCGCCGTGGCGAAAAGCGTTTCCCACTGGCATTACCGCCGCTGTAACCAGCTTGTCGCGATGTCTGATGCGCTGGGCGAAAAGCTGCGCACGATTTCTCCGCGCAGTACGGTGCATGTCATTCCCCAATACTGCGAAGATTTTTACGCTGAGGACGTCACCGACGCCGCGCTTTGCGCCCGTTTTTCGGACAAGTTCTGCGTGCTGTTTACCGGCAACATCAGCCCGGCGCAGAACCTCGATCTTTTGGTGGAGTGTGCTGTTCGTCTGCGCGATGCAGGCCGAAACGATATTCACTTTATCATTGTGGGCGACGGCATGAGCCGCGTGTCGTTAGAGGAACGCGTCGAAAAAGAAGGCGTTTCTTCGCTGTTCTCCTTTGAAGGTCAAAAGCCCGCTGCGGACATCCCTCGCTACACCGGCTTTGCAGGCGCGCTGTTTGCGGCGCTCAATGCCAGCGACGATTTGGGCCTTACCGTTCCCGCGAAAATCACCAGTTATCTAGCCGCGGGCAAGCCCTGCCTTGTCAGCATGGACGGCGAACCGGCCCGCGTCATCCGCGAAGCCTCCTGCGGGCTTGTTTCCCCCGCCGGGGATGTGCAGGCGCTTTATGAAAACCTGCTGAAGCTGGCCGATGCTTCGCCCGAGCAGCGGCAAACCATGGGCGAAAACGCCCGCCGATGCTACCGGGAAAATTTCAGCCGCAGCATGTTGTTAAAGAAAATGGAAGCGCTTTTTTAAGGTTGAAACCGTGAGAGAAACCGTCACTTTGCTTAAAAGCGTTTTGTCGCTTTGAAATGCAAAACGCATTTTCTTTTCAGCACTCCATCTTATTCTCTGCACCTCAGGTGCTTATTTCATCCTCTGATTGTCTGAAAAAAGAGAGGTACTTTTGTGAAAGTTCTTGTGATTATTCCTTGCTATAACGAGGAAGAAAATATTGAGCGCGTCGTGTCTGATCTGCGCCGCGCCGCGCCGGATGTCGATTATCTGATTGTAAACGATTGCTCCACCGACCGCTCTGCGGCAATCTGCCGCGAAAACGAATTTTCGTATCTGTCGCTTCCCATCAACCTCGGAATCGGCGGCGGCGTACAGAGCGGTTATTTATACGCCAAAGAAAATGACTACGATATCACTGTACAGATGGACGGCGACGGCCAGCACGATCCGGCGTATCTGCAAGCTGTCATTGAGCCTGTGGCACGCGGTGAGCTTGATATGTGCATCGGAAGCCGCTTTTTGAAAAAGGAAGGCTTTCAAACCAGCTTTATGCGCAGAATGGGTATTCGTATTCTCAGCGCACTGCTGCGCATTTTATGCGGTGTTAAAATTTTGGATGTCACCAGCGGTTTCCGCGCGTGCTCCAAACAGCTGACCGCTCTTTACGCCCAAAACTACGCGCAGGACTACCCGGAACCCGAGGCCATTATCACGGCTGTTTTGTCCGGCTACCGCGTCGGAGAAGCCCCGGTACAGATGCGTGAACGCATGGGCGGCGCTTCTTCCATCAACGCGCTGAAGTCGGTGTATTACATGGTGAAGGTTACGATTTCACTGGTTGTGTTTCGCATTACCACCCCAAGAAGAAAGGACGGTGAACGCACATGCTGAACGGTCATATTGACCCCGCCTTTCGCGCACTGCTCTTAGTTGGGGTTGTGGTCTATCTTTCTGTTATCATTTGGCTGATGAAAAAGCAAAAACTCTTAGTGCGTTACGCCATCATCTGGCTGTTTTCCGGTGCAGTGCTGGGGGTATTTGCGGTGTTCCCCTACATTGTTCTGGTACTGCGCGATATCATACAGATTGTGACGCCTTCGAATTTAATCTTCATGATTGTCATCGCATTCTTGCTTTTGGTTTCTCTTTCTCTTACCAGCATTGTGTCCGGGCTGTCGGAAAAGCTTAAAAAGCTCGCCCAGCAAAATGCGCTGCTGGAGCGCCGTGTGCGCGAGCTGGAAGAAAAGCAAAAAGAATCTTGAAGCTATGGCGCATTTTATGGTGCATTTATTGTTGACGTTCGACAGCTTTTACTTGCATGTATGCGTCCTACCTCTAGACAGAAAGGCAGAATCGGCGCTATGACGAATATTCTCTCTTTGGTATTTTTACTGTTCCTTGCGGCGGCTTGTTTGATTTATTTTGTTTTACCTCGCACAGTACGCAGCCCGTGGCTGCTTTGCTGCAGCTATCTGTTTTATCTATACGACCCGCAAAACGCAGGGTTTCTCGCCCTGCTTGCTGGCGTGACGCTTGTGACCTACGCGGCCGGTCTTGGGATTTCTTTTGTGAAACAGCGCTGGAAAAAACGGCTGATTTTAGGCGTTTGTGCCGCCGGATGCATCGGGCTGTTTGTTTGGTTCAAATATGCGCGCATCTTGCAGGAAACATTCGGAAACTGGTTTTCGGGGGGCTCTTCCCTCAGTTTTGCCGTTCCTTTGGGCATCAGTTATTTTCTGTTTATGGCTACGGGATATCTCATTGATATCTACCGCGGCAAAATCAAGCCGGAATATCGCTTGTTCGACTATGCACTGTTTGTCAGCTTTTTCCCGCTGATGACTGCCGGCCCGATTGAGCGTGCCGATCACCTTTTGCCGCAGTTTAAAAAGCCGCAGCCCTTTGACTATCAGCGCTTTTGCGGCGGCATGTTTCGTATCTTATGGGGCTTTTTTAAAAAGCTTGTGATTGCCGACACCATCGGCGGCATTGTGGGACAGGTATACGGAAACCTGTATTATGAAGCCTACACCGGCCCTGTTGTATTGATTGCCAGCCTTTTATTCTCCTTGCAGCTTTACTACGACTTTTCCGCATGCAGCGATATTGCCGTCGGTGCAGGGCAATTATTCGGTATTGATTTGACAGAAAACTTCAAGCGGCCTTTTGCCGCATCGAGCTTTTCCGACTTGTGGCGGCGCTGGCACATCAGCCTGACAAGCTGGCTGCGCGATTATGTTTATATTTCTTTGGGCGGAAATCGGTGTGGAGCTGTTCGCACCGCATTAAACCAAATTATTACCTTTGCTTTAAGCGGCCTTTGGCACGGCGGCACACTGCCGTACCTTGTGTGGGGAATTTTAAACGGTGTTTACCTTTGTGTGGGAAAACAAACAGCACGTTTTCGCCGCCGTTTGGGGACTTATAACCCGCTGTACCAATCTTCTTTTGTACGCCGCTGTGTGCGTTTCTGCGTGAATTATCTTTTGTTCAGCAGCTGTCTTGTGTTTTTCCTTATAGGCCTTTACAATACACAGCCCGGTGCTTTGCAGGACGCGTTTTTTGTATATCGCCATATTTTTACGGGCTGGGACGCGCTTTTCACAAACAGTGAGTCATTTTTTTCTACCATGGAGAGCATCGGATTCAGTTCAAACGCTATTTTCGCGCTGTGTGCCGGAGTCATTTTAGTGGAAGGGCTTGAGTATTTTGAAATTCCGATGCACCAGCTGATCCGAAAAGTTCCTATTTTTCTGCGCTGGCCGCTTTACTATGCACTTTGCCTTGGCATTCTTTTCTTCGGCTCATTCGGAAAGTCCGGATTTATCTATCAAAATTATTAAGGGGTGAATGATGTTGAATGGTAAAAAAAAGCCGAAAAGGCGGAAAAAACGCATCAAACTTTCCTCGAAAGCTTCGCGTGTCCTAAAAGTGCTAAAAGGTGTTGCCCTGCGTTTTAGCTGGGCCGCTCGCCTTGTCATTGGCGCGGTGCTGTTCACCCCGATTCTCGTGTATATGGTTTATATCAACTACACCGTTGACCGACAAGGTGTTTTTCAGGGAGATCAGGAGCTGCGAAATGTCGTAGATATGCTTTTATCCGGCAAGAATATCACAGGGTATGAGCAGTTTAACGAACGCCAGCGCGACATTTTGGCTTTGCTGGCTGAAAAATTTGAAACACCGCCGAACACGATTGCACTCGGCTCTTCTCGAATTCTGCAAATGAATTTTGAAACAGCCGGGCTGGAGGACGGCGAATTTTTCAACTGCGGGCTGACAGGTGCCGACTTTTTAGATATCATCGGTTCTTATTATCTGTTTGAAAAAAACAATTGCCTGCCTGAAAATTTAATTATCGGCTTAGATCCTTGGGTGTTTAACAAAAACAGTGTGGATTCGCGCAGTGATAAAACGCTTTACGCAGAATTTTTGACAAACTGTTTAAACATTCCCACGCCCTACACAAAGCCGGACCCTCGGGAGAAATGGACCGCACTATACTCCCCGAGCTATTTTCAGGGAAATATCAGTTATCTGCGTTTGACGGGCGGTGAAACCAATACACTGCAAGTTGTGAAAGAAGATGAGCTGATGAAGCAAAGCACAGAAGTAAAAATGCACGACGGCAGTATTTTATACCCCACCGAAATGCGCGATAAAAAGCAGGAGCTGATCGACAACGAGGCAACTGTCAGCATCAACTACGGCATGCTCAATTTAGAGGATTACACAGAGCTTGACACGGAACGCATGGAACATTTTGAAGCCTTTTTGCGCTATGTAAAAGAAAAGGGTGTACGCGTATTTTTAATTCTTACGCCGTATCATCCCATTAACTATGAGCACATGAGCGTTACGCGGCCCGATCATTATGCCTCCTTTTTAAACACCGAGCCGACCATTCGGCGCATCGCATCAGAACTGGACATTCCCGTCTATGGAAGCTATAATCCCTACGCAATTCCCGGTGTGACGAATGCTGATTTTTTTGATTCGCTGCATTGCCGTGCCACTTGTATTCAAAAGTTTTTCCCCGGTATTCCAAAAGCGGTTGAAAACTTGGAAAACGGTGTGGACGTAGGCTTAAATTACGAAACTACCAAAGAGGAAGCCGAAATGAGAGATTCCGGCGTTGATCAAGAAACAGGTTCGCTTTTGACTTAAAGCCTGTTTTCCGCTTAAAACAATCTGATAAAAAAAGGGATGACGCTGAGCACCGCGCTCAGCGTCATCCCTTTTTCTCTTCCTTTATTCTTTCTCGGAAAGATGTTCCTGATTTTCTTTTTCTGCCCGCTTGATCTGAACGAAAACAGTAACGGCAATCGGCAAGCCGAACAGGCCCAAAAAGCCGAACAGTGAAACGCCCACGAACATACTAATGAGCGTAATAAGCGGATGCAGACCAATTTGATGCCCTACGACACGCGGCTCCAAACTCTGCCTTACCACCGTAATAATGGCATATAGAATTAACAAACCGATACCGAGCGGGAAATTCCCCAGAATCAGCGTAATAATTCCCCATGGAATTACAATCGTACCTGTTCCTAAAACCGGCAGAATATCCACCACTGCAATCAGCAGTGCCAGCAAAAACGCGTAGGGTACACGCAGCAAAAGCAAGCCGACGAACAATTCCACAAAGGTTAATCCCATCAAAAGCGCATACGCGCGCCCAAACTGGAAAAGTACCGTTACCACGCTCGACTTGACCTCAAATAAAAGCTCTTTGCCTCGCGGGGGCAGCAGTTTTGCAATAAAACCGGTCACCTTATAGTAATCGACAACAAAGAAAAAGGAGGCAACAATCGTAATGATGAGATTTACAAGTGAAGTTGGAATTCCCGCTGCCATCGATCCAAGCCCGCCGACCACTTTGCTGGAAAGCGAAGAAACCAAACCAGACAAGGCGGTATTTAAGTGCATCGACACTTCGTTGACAATGCTTAATGCATCGGGATTCAAATTTTCCACCACATCCACAATTATAAATTGAATCTTATTTAATGCAGGTTCAATCAAGCTTGCGTATGTCTGCGGCAAGGAATGAAACACCCCTTGCAAAAGTAAAACCAACCGCGTTCCAACAACAATCAGCAGTGTTAAAAACAAAATATAAAAAGCACACAAAGACAAAATTGCCGCGGTTCGCCGTTTCAGCCCGGTATGTTTATGAATATAGTGAATCACAGGTTTTAAAAGAAATGCAATCACGAAAGCCGTCACAAACGGACTGAGCAGCGGAAATAAATACTTGAGCGTAACAAAAATTAAAAGCAGTAAAATGCAGTAAAAAGCAAACTGTATGATAAAAGCACGCATCTTCTCAATGCGGTCTTTTGATTGCATGAAATAACCTCCTTTGACACAACGCTTTCAGAATAGTGTCGTATTTTTTGCACAAAAATAATCATGCCCTTTTTTATTATATCGTTTTTTTCAGAAAAGGAAAGTAAAAACCACGAACGATTTGTAAAAATTTGCTGTTTTTTGTTTTTATTATATCAAAAAGTGCTGTTATACCGATAAAAAGTTCTCTTTTCAAGCAAACATATCCTAAGGGAATGCTTTCAGCGTTCAAGACAGTTGCATCGTCTTATAGTTCCATGTAAAATAAAAGCAGAAGATTGCATGTATCCTGTATTAGTAGAGCGAAAAACAAACTATGTCCGGGGCGTATTGCTTTCAACACCGGAAAGCCGTTATACTCTGCCGCCCCGAACCAATAAGGGAGGCACTTTTATGCGCCAGCCAATCAAAACACTCATTGAACTTTATGATAAGCAGCCAATGGAAAATATCTTAGGGGCTTGCATTTTTTCCCCTGCCATGGTTGTTTACATCTGCGATGCCCGTGATTCCAGCATGCGCAAAGAGATGGCGGTGGAACGTCTGTTTAAAAGCCGAAAAATGAAAACAAAGGCGCGATTTTATTATATCGACACATCCAACCCCGAAATGATTTGGCGTACCTTTGAGGCCGTTGTGCGCGACTATCCCGACTGTGTTTTTGACTGCACCGGCGGAAAAGATCTCGTGCTCCTGCAAGCCGGGCTATATTGCCGCGAAAAGAATGTACCTGCTTATTATATCGACCCGGTGCGCGGAAAGTTCGTGAATGTTATCGGATGTGAATATCTTCGGGAGTATTATGCAATGCCGCATTTTTCTGCGGAAGATCTTTTGGCAATTGCCGGTGCACAGCTCGTTGGATACGGCCATTACAATCCGGGAGAGCTGACCGACGATTTTGAGGCGGATGTGTTCCGTGTGTGGCCGATTGTTTGCCGAAATCCCGCTGCGTGGGGCCGTTTGGTCGCTTTCTTTCAAGCAGTTTCAGGGGGAGCGGAGCATCAGCTTGTCATGGATGCACCACATGTGGTGCATGTCAACCGGCAGTCCACCGTTTACTATCAGCCCGCTCTCCTGCACGAGCTGGAAGAAGCCGGCATTTTATCCGATTTGCAAATTATGGCACACCGTGTGCGGTTCACTTACAAGAACATTATGATAAAAAACTGTTTGCAAAATCATGGAATTTGGCTTGAACTGTACGCATATTACAGCGCGCTTCGATGCGGCTGTTACGACGATGTCCGCACAAGCGTGGTTGTGGACTGGGATAACGCCCGCGGCACCGATCGCTCTACCCGCAACGAAATTGACGTTTTGATGGTCAAGGGAATTCAATCCGTGTTTGTTTCCTGTAAAATGGGTGCGCCGACGCCGCTTGCACTTTCGGAAATTAAAATCCTGAGCCAAAAATTCGGCGGAGAAAATACAAAAACGATTGTATTAACCGCTTCGGATGTATATGAACGGGAGCGTTCTCTTTTACAGCGTGCGCGCGATCTTGACATTATTTTAATCGACCAAAGCACCTTAAAAAAGGGAGATTTGGCGCGGCGTTTTCAGTCATTGGTTTTAGAATCCTTTTAAAAAGGGGAACATCTTTATCTTATTTTGATTTGCGGCGTATTCACCTATTCATAAACCTCAAACCTTGCGTTTGTGCCGCTTGATTCCAAAAGAAGCCAGGCGGCAAGGAGAAAAAAGCCTGGAAAAGGGGGCTAGCCCTCTTTTCCATTTGAAATAGGGACGCAGTTTGTGAAAAAGCAAAGCTTTTTCGACAAACTGAAACAGCGCTTGAAAGAAATGTTTCTTTCGAGCGCTGTTTTCTATTTTGCAAACATTTCTTTGCACTTTACCGCAAAGAAGCTCGCTCAATTTTTTCAAACAAAAATGGCTGGAACTTTTCTTTTTCAGGTTGTTCTGCCTGCTTTTGCTCAATGCGAATTTTCAAAGAAGAAGCAAACGGCAAACGAAGCCGATAAATGGTATCGCCCCATTGCTTCAAATGAGCCTCATCCAACACGGAAAGCTCATCCACTTCAACCGGTGCGGTAACACCGTTCCAGTAAATCGTAAGCTCGCCAAGCTCAGCAAACGTGTCATGCAAAATCGGACGTTCTGCCAGCATCAAACTGGAAAATGCAAAGGAGTATGTGCCTGCACAAACATCTTCCACAAAAAGCCCTGTTTCATTCAGAACAAGCGTTCGAACTACACTCGATACATGAGCAGAAGCAGGCCACTCCTTGTTTAACTCCATGCTTAAACGGAACTCCGCTTCCGACTCCTGCTTTTCAGCAATCACACAAGCCTCGCCGCCGGACGTTTGCATTACGCCGTTAAATGTGGGCAAATTGTGCCACTGGCTTTGCTCGGGGAAAATTTCAAACTGCTTTCCCGACGGAGTTGTCTGTGCATACGTACCGTCTTCAACTTCAATGAGAACAGGGCGGTCTTGCCAAGAAAGGGTGATGCTTCCCAAATGGGCAGTACCTTCCTGCCGCTCGGCACAAGCCGACACCGCCCACCGGCCGCGCTGAAAGGTTGTTTTCTCCTTTTGCGCATGCTCGGCATTTTCTGCCCATTCCGTCATACGCGCCGCATTTGCCGCTTGTACCAGTGCGGCCCACAAATCAATGCCTGCTGCTGGCACTTCTTTTATCATTTCATGATGCCAGCGCTGCGCCGCAGAAAACGCCCAGCCGGGTTCACTGACCCGCAGGGCAACCGCAAATTCCTGCGCACACTGGACAGGGTCTTCAAACGGGGCAGAAAGGCTCATCAACCGCTTTGCCATTGCCAGCACCTTTGGCTCTTTCCATACCTTTTCAAAGGGCTGTGCCGCGGTAAACGACAAAATAGAAAGGCAGCCAAAGAAAGACAGTAAGCCGTGGTATTCATCATCGACAGCCTCGTTCGGCTGGCCATTTTCCGTATACAGATCCAAAAAATACTCCAGCGAGTACACCGCCCGGCGCAGCACTTTGCGCCGCACTTCATAGGAAAACGGCATTACAAACGCGCACAGCAGAACTTCGATTGTTCCCTGCGCAGTCCATGCACAAGCCGGCTGATTTTTTGCCGCCATCCACCAAAAGTGTTCCTCCACATACGGTGCAATCAGCCGGCGCTCTACTTCATACATCATACGCGCGCGCAGAGAGGGGGCAAGTACATTTGCCAATGCGTGATGACAGCAAGCCAAAAGTCCGCCCGTTTGTGCGGCAGGCAAATCAATCACCGCCCGCTCCGGGTCCGGCCACTGCAAAGGCGGCGTACCGGCAATATAAAAATTATTGGCAGGCAGCTGCCATGCAGTTTCTTCACAGATCGCAGTAATGACATTCATTAGCATGTCGCGCATTCCCGGCTCTTCCTTAAGCAAAATACCATACGCCAAATCCCGCAGCTGTTTTCTTCTTGAAAAACACTTTATTTCATAATCGCGGCGAGCGCCTGTGCGGAAAAACTGCATCCAATCCGTCATCAGCAAGCGCGAAATTTCAGTCTGCACCGCATTTTTTGCTTCTCGATCAATCATACCTGTCAGTGACTCGGGGATGCTCTCCCAGTCCATTTGCAAAGGAACAACGGGAAAAGCCAGAAAATTTTTAGGCAAATGATTGAGATAGGTTCTGATCATTGCGTCACCTCATAGCGCCAATGTTTGTTTTTAACGGCTTTTTCAGCATGAAGCGGTACGGCTTATACCACGCCGAAGCATCACACCCACGTTTTGAAGCACTCAGCCCGTTTTCTCGGAAAAATCGCCTTTTCGCGTAAAAAAACGACCCGGCTCAAAGCAAGTTCATCCGTTTCCTTGCCGTAAATCAACCGCGCATTTCCTTTTTTTCACAAACATTTGAAAAACAATTCTAACGCTTTTCATTTTAACGAAACCAAAAAGGAATTGCAAGTCCCGCATCTTAGTTCAGAGATTGCCGCCACTCATCGATATTCTTTGCTGTTACTTCCTGATACGAAAACCAAAGATAATGCCCCTTTTCCAAGTGAGGTGCTTGTGAATCTTCCAAAATTCCGCTGTAAGTTAAGCACAAATCCAGCAGCGCTTTTGCAATCCCGTCTGCGTCGTTGTGTACCGTTCCGTAGAGTGTTCCCTGCTCAATGGCATCCAGCGCCTGTTTGGTTGCATCTACGCCCACTACCAAAGGCACTTCCATCTCTTTTTCCAAAAACGCATCAATCGCACCCAGCGCCATATCATCGTTATTGGAAATCACGGCCTCAATGGCGTCGCCGTACTGATCGAGCCACAAACGCATTTTGCTTGCCGCCTGTCCGCGGTTCCAGTTTGCGGTATCGCCTGCCAGCTTTTGCGCCGAAAGCCCTTCTGCCGTCATTGACTTTGCCGCATACTCCGTACGCAGCAGCGCATCCTGATGGCCCGGCTCTCCTTCCAGCAGCACATACTGCAAAACACCGTCGCCGTTTTTATCCCATCGCTCGGTATCATCCTGCCATGCTTCCACTAACATTCGGCCTTGCAATACACCGCTTTGCTCCGCTTTCGCTCCTACATACACTACCTCGGCCCAGCGGCGCAAATCTTCCTCTACGGGCTCACGGTTAAAAAACAGCAGGGGAATTTCCGCCTCTTTTGCCTTATCAATCAGCACCGCAGCCGCAGTTCGGTCTACGATATTAACGCACAGCACATCGCACCCCTGCTTGATAAAACGGTCTACCTGCTCCATTTGCGTGGTCTGGTTTCCCTTTCCGTCCGCAACGGAAACGTTAATTTTAATTCCGTACCGCACCTCGGCCTGCTGTGCGTCCTGCTGAAGCGATTGAATCAACGAGGCGATAAAAGTATCCTGCTCATCATAGACAGTGACGCCAATCCGAATCGTGTCGGGCTCTGTTTGCCGCAGACTGCATGATGCAAGAACAAGTGAAAGCGTGAGCACAAGGAGCAAGCTAGTCCACCGGGAACAGAAGCTTTTGACTGCTGAGCTCATTAAAATCTTCCCCCCTCACAATAGAAAACGGCATCGTTTGTGACTGTGCATCTTCGCCGCTTACAGCACGCAGTGCCTGCTGTACTGCCAAATAGCCGGAGGCATATTCTCCGATGACTGCACACGCCGAAATTGTTTCATCTTCCAGCGCAAGCGCAATCGCATCTGTAATGCCAACGCCATAAAGACGCTGTGAAAGCCCCAGCTCAGCCTTTTTTTCCGCCGCCTCCTGTGCGGCAAAAGGCTCCGCTACCACCACTGCATCGTAAACCTCCTGGCCCCACAAAAATGATTGTGCTTTGATTTCTTCGGCTGAAATTTTCATGCGCGCCACAGCGGCCCCCTGCTCTTCCAACGCAGCCTGTGCCGCGTCCAGCCGCTGTGTCACGGCACTGTTGTCTTTTACAGTGTCCAAAAGCAATACTTGATTCGGGATGCCATCCTCTATGATTTCCTGTGCCAAGGCACTTCCCAAAGCGGCTTGGTCCGGCGCAATACAAGCCGCCGCACCCGGGGCACACGACTCCATGCTGATGATGGGTAAGTCTGATTGCTCTTTTGACAGTGTTTCAACACATGCATCCGACACGGGAATGACAATCAAAGCCTGTGCACCGCGCACGGCTTCTCTTCGCATGATTTCTATTTGCTCTTCTGCGTCGTTGGGACGTGTTAAGTACAAAAAGCGAAGTTCCGCCCCCGCCTCCTGCGCCGCTTGCTCCATTCCCATCTTTGTATTTTCCCAATGGACGGCATCCACTTCACGAAAAATGACGGAGATTTCCACTACTTCGCCGGAAGAAGTGAATAACCCGCTGGATGGGAGCATCAAGGAAATCAGAACAGCCGCACCCAAAACGCCGAGGATCAAAAGCTGCACTAACGTTGCTCTGCGCTGTTTCACAAGACGTCCTCCCTTCCGTACTGCTGCGCCTGCTGGCGGTCAAGCGCCGGCATACGAAGCTCCACCATGGTTCCCTCATCCGGTTCGCTGTGCACGGTAAGCCCGTAAGACTCGCCGAAATACAGCCTCAAACGGCGGTGCACATTGCGCAAACCGATGCCGGAGCCCTTTGAGTGCGAGGCGGGGCGCTCTTCTTCTAATAAAGTTTGTGCCACAGCAGGCGGAATTCCCGCACCGTTGTCACTGATGCGGATTACCAAATCCTCTTTGTCGCGCAGTGCCTCTACTCGAATTTCTCCGTCTTCATCGAGCCCGGAAATTCCATGATAAATCGCATTTTCTAAAATCGGCTGGATGCTCAGCTTCAGCGCATACAGGCCCCCGGTGTCCGGATGAATCTGCATGGAAAACTCAAATTTGTTTTTGTAACGAATCTTTTGAATGTTCATGTAATGGCGCGCATGTTCGAGCTCATCGGCAAGCGGAATCATACTGCGTCCTTTGCTTAAAGAAATACGGAAAAACCGGGCAAGCGACGTCACCATTTCAATCGACTCCTGATAACGCCCCGCCTCTGTCATCCAGACAATCGAATCCAGCGTGTTGTATAGAAAGTGGGGGTTGATCTGCGATTGCAGCACATCCAGCTCTTTACGGCGTTTTTGACGCTCCTGCTGTAAAATGTCCTCGGTTAAGTGGCGCATGGTGGAAACCATCGAAAAAATAGAACGGCTGAGCTGCTGTACCTCGTAGCATCCGCCCTCGACAAGCTCCATGCGTTCCTTTCCTTTTTTAACTTCTTCAATCTCGTGCTCCAGTCGGCGAATGGGGTCGGAAATATAAGCGGAAATCCGGAAGTTTAAAAACGCCATTAAAAACACGGAAAACAGCAGCATCGAAACGCCGAAGAGCACAAGCTGCCCTGAATCTTGCCACAGTCCGGCCACAGGAACAACGGCTACCAGTTTCCAGCCGGTATACCCAACTGTCTTTACCGTCACGTGGCGGCGCTGTCCTTCAAACAGCTCGGTGTGCGTTCCATCGCTGTACGATGCCGCCTGCAAATAATTTTCCGTTTGCAGGCCGGAGTAAATCATTTGCTGGCGGGGGTGATAAATAATTTCTCCGTTGTGATCCACCAAATAAAGATAACCGCCGTTCGGCAGCTGAACTGAGCTGCACACTTGCTCAATGCCGGAAAAGCTCATGTCCACTAAAAGCACGCCGCTTTTAATACGGCCATCACTTGTCAGCTGAACATGACGGCTCAGCGACACTACCCAGCGATAGGGGTCGTCCGGATCTTGAAACAGGCGCTGAATATGCGGCGCTGAAAACTCTAAATTTTCGACATGAGTCATCGCTTGGGTAAACCAAAGGCTTTCCTGCGGAGCCGCATTTTCTTTCAGCTGAGAAAAAGGCACAGAGGCCAGCAAACTTCCGTCCTGTGCAAAAAGAGCCATGGAAACAAGTACATCGCGGTTTTCTTCGTACAGCAGTGCCGCAGACGACAAAATCTCATCCTCGGGCTGCTGTGCAAAATCCACATTTTTAATGACGCGATAATACAATGCATCAGAAATCCGCATCACGCGCCGCAAATAGCTGTCTAAATTGAAATTCACTTGGGAAAGCACCCTTTGGGTGCTGTCGGCAGACATCGCCGCCAGCGTGTCGGAAAAACGAAAAAAGAGCGTTGCCCCCATAAAAATCATGCCCAGCGCCGTCACGATGGTAAAAAACAAAGAAATGACACGCTGAATACTCATTTTGCGATATTTTTCCGCAATCCGCTTTGCAATATAACGCATCGGCCCGGTCATGCGCTCTTTCCCCCTTCTCTGCGTTTTTTCTTACCCGCGCTCGCTTGCGCGGAATTTGGAGGGCGTTACTCCAAAGTGCCTTTTGAATACATAGCTGAAATAATTTGCATCAGGGTAGCCCGTTTGTTCCGCAACAGCGTACGTTTTTTCATCGGTTGTCCGCAGAAGCTCCGCTGCCTTTTCCATTCGAACTTGCGTTAAATAGTTAATAAAGCTCAATCCCGTTTCTTTCTTAAACAGCGTAGAAAAATAAGCAGGCGACAAATGCAGAACCTCACAAAGCCGCTCAACGCTCAGCTCTCCGTCATGATAATGCTCTGCAATGTATTCTTTCGCTAAGTGTACGCTTCTTCCGGCTGTATCATTGCGGCGGCGCCCCAAAATTTCCCGAATTCGCAAAAAACGCTCTGTCAGCCAGCCGCTCATGTCTTCTAAAGAACGGAAATGGTCGGCTGAAAGCATCGTCGCGGCCTCTTCTTCAAACAATTCTCCGGAGTCTTCTGCGCCGGAGCGGACAGCGCGCATCAAGCTGAGCAGACTCTCTAAAAAGAACAGCTGGCACTGCACAATCGAAATATGGCTGCTGCGCATCTGTTCCACAATCTGTTCAATGACTTCCCGCACATGCGCCTCACTGCCGAGCTTCACCGCCGCAATAATATTTTGCTGCTGTACTTCCCCAAAGAGTGCCGCGGCATCTCCGCGCGGCTCTACGTCACGAATGTAAAGCACTCGGCTGTCGGCAATAACTTTATATTCCAGCGCCGTCTGTGCCTGGGCAGCCGATACACAAAACATTGCGGCGTTGTGACAGAGCGTTCCAACGCCAATGTGAACACGCAGCCCGAGCAATGTTTCCGCCAGCAGGCAAAGACGTTCCAATTCCTCCAAAAACGCATAGAACCGTTCTTCACCGCCAATTTCCGCCATTAAGGCGACACCTCCGTCGAACAGTGCGCCTCTCACCGCCGCATCCGGCAATGAAAATTGCGTGGTGAGAAAATCCATTGCCGACAACAGCACCGCATCCTCCGCAATGCGCAGACCCTCACCCTTTACCGACGCAATGGCAACCGCCCACACGCCGGACGGAAAAGACAGCCCGTACTCAGCGGCTCGCTCTTCGATTTGCTCCGCCGGTATCTTCCCGCTAAGCAGACGGCTGTAAAAAAATTCACGCAAAAGCGGCAAACTTTGCTCGTAGCGGTCTTGCCAAACCTGAATATTTTGGCGTTCCTCGCGCTGTCTGTCCAGTTGATCGCGGATTCGTTCCAGCACCGAGCAAAGTTCCTGCGCGCTGATCGGCTTTAAAATGTATTCAAACGCGTGGATTCCAACCGCTTGACGCGCATATTCAAAATCGTCAAAACCGGAAAAGAATACAAGCTTTGCGGCCGGCAGCGTAAGATGAAGCCTCCGGCCAAGCTCTAAGCCATCCATATACGGCATTTTGATGTCGGTGAGCACAACATCCGGACAGGCTTGCTCGGCAATTTCGAGCGCTTCCATACCGTTTGCGGCCTCTCCGGCCAGCTCAAACCCCAACTCTTCCCACGCCATTTTCCGGCAGATTCCCTGCCGGATTTCCTCTTCGTCATCGACCAGCAAAACACGGTAGCGCCCCATGGTATTCCCTTCCTTCTCTGTTGACTTTCTTGTATCTCACACACGTTGATTGTTTCATCTGTTTCTTTTTCAGTATAACATTGAACCGCTTCATTCACAACCCGCCGAAACAGAAAAAAGAGCTGCCAAAGCAGCTCTTTTTCCACCGCTGAAAACAAGCGATTTTTTTATTTTTTCACGAGATATTTACGCATATCCAGTGCACATGCAAACAGGATAATGCCGCCTTTAATCGCATACTGCAGGTTCTGATCCATGCCAACCAGCGGAAGAGCAACGAAAATCAAGCGAAGCATGATAACGCCGATGATAATGCCGCTGATTTTACCGATACCGCCGACGAACGAAACGCCGCCGATAACGCACGCCGCAATGGCATCAAGCTCATAGTTCACGCCGGTGTTGGCGGTGTTGGAAGCGATACGAGCCGACTCGATGAAACCTGCCCAGCCGTACATAGCGCCCGCCAGTGCAAACACCGCAATGGTAGTTGCAAACACGTTCACGCCGGAAACGCGGGCTGCCTCTTCATTGGAGCCAAGTGCAAACATGTTTTTGCCGAAGGTGGTTTTGTTCCAAATGAACCACATCAGCGCTGTCAAAATCACGGCATAAATGACGTAGTTCGGAATTTGAATGGTACCGCCTGCAAAGCTGAGGAGCGGCGGGTTGCCCACAACAAAGTTGCGGTACTCGTCGGTCAAGCTCGAAATTGCCATGCCGTTGTTATTGCCGGCCTGCACATAGAACAGCAGTGCGGTATACAAAATGAGCTGTGTGGCCAGCGTAACAATGAACGGATGCAGCTTAAACTTTGCAACAAAGAAGCCGTTAAACGCACCAATCAGCGCGCCAAGGGCAACCACAATCAAAATGACAAGAGGAATGGGCAGTGCGCCGATTCCCGTCCACATTTTTGTGGGAGCATCGGGGCTTTGCAGCAGAGAAGCCGCAACGCAAGCCGTGATGCCAACGGCGCGTCCTGCGCTCAGGTCAGTACCGGTTAATACGATACAGCCCGCAATGCCGAGAGCCACGGGTAAGTAAGCCGCTGTTAATGACAGCAGGTTGACAAGGGACGACGGCGATAAAAAGCTGGGTTTCGTCACCGCCACATAGGCCGCCACCAAAAGCATGATGATAATCAGGGCGTTGTTCAGTACGGTGTTGCCAATCTGTTTTGCACTGATATTCTTAATGCTGCCGGCCGGTGCTTTTGTTTCGTTACTCATAGTTTTTCCTCCCCATTACACATATTTTGCAGCCAGGGTCAGAATTTCCTCCTGCGTGGTGGTTCTTGCATCCACCTCGCCGGCTACCTGACCGCCCGACATCACTAAAATTCGATCGCATACACCCAGCAATTCGGGCATTTCCGAGGATACCATGATGACACCCTTGCCCTCGTTTGCCAGGTTGATAATCAGCTGATAAATCTCATATTTTGCACCGACGTCGATGCCTCGGGTCGGCTCATCCAACAGGAGAATCTCCGGTTTTGTCAAAAGCCAGCGGCCGATGATAACCTTTTGCTGGTTTCCGCCTGACAGCGAGCGAATCTGCGTATGCTGGCTCGGCGTTTTAATATGCATGGCTTGAATCGACCAATCCGTATCTTTACGCATCTTCTTGTCATCCAGCATGATGCCGCCGACGAGATAATCCTTCAAGCTCGAAATAACCGTGTTTTCCTTGATATCGCGAATGCCGAAAATACCGGTTGCACGGCGCTCTTCCGTAAGCAGTGCAAAGCCGTTTTTAATCGACTCGCGCGGGGTGCGGTTGTGAATTTCTTTTCCGTGCAGGCGGATGCTTCCGCCTTCGCGCGTCATCGAACCGAACAGATTTTCCAAAAGCTCCGTGCGGCCCGAACCATCCAAGCCCGCCACACCGAGAATCTCGCCTTTTTTCAGCTGGAAGGTACCGTCTTTTAAGCGCGTGTACTTGCCGCCGATGTGCTGAACATCCAAAATTACCTCGCCCGGTTCGTTCGTTTTGGGCGGGAAACGGTTTGTCAGTTCACGGCCTACCATGTAACGGATGATTTCGTCCATGGTCAGTTCAGCGGCCGGCTTCGTTGCCACCCACTTTCCGTCGCGCATGATGGTAACGTCGTCGCTGATGCGCAGAATTTCCTCCATCTTATGGCTGATGTAAATGATGCCGCATCCTTTTTTCTTGAGCATATCAATAATGCGGAAAAGATGCTCTACCTCGGTTTCTGTCAGCGAAGAAGTCGGCTCGTCAAATACAATAATTTTAGAATCGTAGCTCACCGCTTTGGCAATCTCCACCATCTGACGCTGCGATACCGGCAGCGTGGACATAATCGCCTTAGGATTCACCGTCACTTGCAGTGTATCAAAAATTTCTTTCGTCTTTTTCGCCATGCTGGACTCATCTACCATCAATCCGGCAATTTTGGGGTAGCGGCCAAGCCACAAGTTATCCTGTACGCTGCGCGTAAGTGCTTGGTTCAACTCTTGGTGCACCATGGCTACGCCGTTTTCCAGCGCTTCCTTAGAGCTTTTGAAGTGCACTTCTTTTCCGTCAAGACGAACGGTGCCGCTGTCGCGGTTATAAATGCCGAATAAGCACTTCATCAAAGTGGACTTTCCCGCGCCGTTTTCCCCCATCAACGCATGAACCGTCCCGGCCCGCACGGTTAAATCGACGCCGTCCAGCGCTTTTACGCCCGGAAACTCTTTTGTAATGCCGCGCATTTCAAGCAAAGCCGATTGCTCCATATTCTTCCTCCTCTCGCAATTTGTGGATCGTGTTGCAGAAAATGGGCAAGGCCCTGTGCCGCCTAAACGCGCACGATCTCAAAACACTCGCACCCTGCACTCAGACAAGGCTTTCGACGGCTTGTTTGCATCTGCCGTGAGCCCGCTTTGCAAGTCACAGCTAAAACATCAATGTGTAAAAGTCTTTAAAGAAGGCGGGGTCGCCCGGCAACCCCGCCCGCCATCAAATTCGTTTGAAAAGTTTAGTCTTGGCTGGTAGCGTCATACATCGCATAGGGAACACGAATCTTCGCTACGTCAGAGTCAACCACAAACTGATCGGTGTTGGCCATCAGTTCTGCGCCGTCCTGCACGTTCTTCACGAGCGTGTTGATCGTGCTTGCCATGCCGACAGCATCCTGCTTGATGGAACCGGCCATGTTGCCTTCCTTGATCAGCTTCTTCGCGGAATCGGTTGCGTCAACGCCGAATACCGGAATAATGGTGCTGCCTTCGCCTTTGTTGTAACCAACGTTCTGCAATGCGGAGATTGCACCTTCGGCCATACCGTCGTTGTTGCAGATAATCAGCTCAACCATGTTGTTGTTGTCTTTGTTGTAAGAGCCAAGCAGAGTGACCATGTAGTCGTTGGCTGCCTGTGCCGACCATTTGCCCTGAGCGTCTACCAGGTACTTAGTAGATGCGTTGGCGTCATAGTAAGCGAGTTCCGGCTTGCCGCCTTCGGTCAAAATCTTGTTGGCATCTTCCACCGCATACTGGGTGCGAGCCTCGGCCTCAGCGTTGCCTTCCTGGCCTTTAAACATGACATAGGAGATGGTTCCGTCGCCGTTCAAGTCAACGGTGTCATAGTTTTCCATCAAGTAATTGCCGATCATTTCGCCCTGCATGTGGCCGGCGTCGGGAGCGTTCGTTCCGACGAAAGCACATTTGTCATAGCTGTTGATTACTTCGTTATCGGCAACCTCACGGTTGAAGAAGATAACGGGGATGTCAGCTGCGCGGGCCGCTTCCACAATGTCCTTTGCGGGGTCGGAAGTGGAAGTCTCCACGATGTTGACAATCAGCAGGTCAGAGTTATCGGCGATCGCCGTTTTCACTTGGTCGGTCTGTGTCGGCTGAGAACCGGCAGCGTCCCAGTTTTTCGGCTCGATGCCCATCGCCTTCAGCTGCTCATCCATGGCAGCGCGCACAGTGGAAATGTATACATCGGAAAAGTCATAATAGAAAACGTCAACCTTCAACGAGCTGGCCGTTGTTGTGCCTGCGGTGCTGGCAGCAACAGAGCTGCCTGTGCTGGCGGCCGTGGAGCCTGCTGCACTGGAAGCAGGTGCTCCACCACACCCTGCTAAAAGCGCCATCGACATGGACGCGGCCATTGCAAGAGCAATAAACTTTTTCATCTTCATTCCTCCTAAAAATGTGATGTTCAGGGGTTCCTTCCGCCCCTTTGCTGTAACACCATTATAACTAATTTTTTCTTTGATTACGATAGAAAATTATTCGATTTTCTATAAAATTTCTTTGGTTTACCGATAAATTTTATGCAATATTTCCGAATTGTAAAAACTCTTATCTGCTTCAATGTATTCAAGCCTTAAACTATCTATGATATTGTTAGGCTGAAATACAGCATTTGATTACGCGTGCAATGAAAACAGGCAGCCACATTCCTGTGACTGCCCGTTTGCATCAATAGATTCTTTCGCTTTGCTCACATCTTCTCAGAATTCAAAATACTTCGACCACAAATCAATTTGGTTTTTATATTCAAACCCTGCCAGCTGATGATTCCAATAAGGACTATTGCTGTAGAAATTATATTTATCAACCAATCGTTCCAGGAAATTTTGTTTTTCACTCAACCCTGTCTGTTGGTTTTCTCCATGATTCCCCGCCATCAAAAGACTGGTAGGCCCGCCAACCGAAGCCATTTTCCCACCATTGAGATGTGCTTCCAACGCACGGAATTCAACGATCGTTGCATTTTTGGGGTCAATCTCCTTGAGTACCAATTCTTGCTCAAAAGGTGTTCCATTTTCATCTACTCCGGTTGCAATCATAATCGGACTTTCCGGGGTAGAGTTTTCCGCGTAGTCAATTTTGTACGAAAGCCCATTTGCTTGACCGCCGGAATAAGCCGTGTTTTCGTTCGGCAAAAAGACTTGATAGGTATCGCTTGACTGAAGCGAAGTAAGGCCGGACATCACGTCAGAAAAAGACGCAGCCCTGCTATAGGCTGAGCTGCCCATAGAAAAAGCTTGATTGCGTGAATAAACTGCTTGATTGGAGATTTGCATTTTATCTTCCCTCATTTCCAATTGATCTTAACCAGCCCTTTTCAATCCGTTTTCTTAAGGGAATTTTCTCCATAAATCTGGTTATGCGCATAGTATAGCACATTAAAATTGAATTGACAATTAAATTTACGCAAATATTTCAAAGATTCTCCCTTTAAAGCACTTTGATAGGCTCGACTTTTTCGGACAAAAACGCAAAAAATCCCCCTGCTCCTTTAGGGAACAGGGGGAAATAAATACAGATTAAACCAGCTCGATGATTGCCATCTCAGCGGCGTCACCACGGCGCACACCCGTCTTGATAATACGAGTATAACCGCCGTTGCGGTCTGCATACTTCGGACCGATTTCGTCGATCACTTTCTTTGCAACAGTCTCTTTTGTTACGAAAGAGAACACCTGACGCTTTGCGTGCAGATCGTCGCGCTTGCCAAGCGTAATCATCTTCTCAGCCATAGCGCGCACTTCTTTTGCTCGGGTCGCAGTGGTTTCGATCTTACCGTTTTCGAACAGATAAGTCACCATAGCGCGGAGCATCGCTCTGCGGTGGTCGCTGGTTCTGCCAAGCTTTCTTGTACCGGGCATCCCATTTCACTCCTTTGCCGTTATTCGTCGTCTTTTGTAAGTTTGAATCCAAGAGAGTCCAGCTTTGCCACAACCTCTTCCAAGCTCTTGCGGCCCAGGTTGCGCACTTTCATCATCTCATCTTCAGATTTGTTAATCAGGTCTTCCACGGTGTTGATGCCGGCACGTTTCAGACAGTTGAAGCTGCGCACAGAGAGATCGAGCTCTTCGATGGTCATCTCGAGTGCCTTCTCCTTGCCCTTGTCGTCCTTCTCCACCATGATCTCGGCGGACATTGCCTCCTGCGACAGCGTCACAAACAGGTTCAAATGCTCGGTCAAGATGCGTGCGGCAAAGCTGACTGCTTCCTGCGCGCTGATTGTGCCGTCTGTCCAAACCTCTAAGGTCAGCTTATCGTAGTCGGTAATCTGTCCCACACGAGTATTTTCCACCGTGTAGTTTACCTTCAACACCGGCGTGTAGATACTGTCCACAGGCAGAGCGCCCAGAGATGCCTGCTCGGCGTTCTGCTTGTTACGCTCCGAGGGAACATAGCCCCGGCCCTTATCAAAGGTCAGCTCCATAATGAGCTTTGCGTTTTCTGCCAAAGTGGCAATATGCCAATCGGGATTCAGAATCTCAATATCTGCATCCTGCTGGATGCTTCCGGCGGTTACTTCGCCCTCACCGGTCGCCTCAATGCGAACCGTTTTGGGGGTATCGGAATAGAGCTTTGCGGTAATGCCCTTGACGTTCAGAACGATTTCGGTGACATCTTCCTTCACCCCGTCAATCGTAGAGAACTCGTGCACTACGCCGTCAATTTTAATGCTGGTTACAGCAACGCCGGGCAGGCTGGAAAGCAGCACACGCCGCAGGCTGTTGCCCAAAGTTGTACCGAAGCCTCGCTCCAGCGGCTCTACCACAAACTTACCGTAGCGGCCATCTGCGGAGAGGCTGGCGGTGTCGATCTTGGGTCTTTCGATCTCCATCATGGTAAAAACCCTCCTTAAATCAGCAGGCGATCAAACGCCTGCATGGTACATCGATCTTCGCGAACACGAGGTTATTTGGAGTACAACTCAACGATCAAGTGCTCTTCCACGGGCAGATCAATGTCCTCACGGACAGGCATCTTAGTGACAGTGCCCTTCAAGCTCTTGTTTTCACGCTCCAACCACTGCGGCAGGTTTACCATGGGTGCATCCTCACCGGTCAGTTTGCTGAACTTCACAGAAGAGCGGCTTGCAGAAGCAACTTCCACAACATCACCCGGTTTTACCAGGAAGGAAGGAATGTTCACCTTGCGGCCATTGACAGTGAAGTGTGCGTGGCTTACGAGCTGGCGAGCCTCGCGGCGGGTAGCGGCAAAGCCCAAGCGATAAACAACGTTATCCAAGCGGCGCTCTACCAAAACCAGCAGGTTCTCACCGGTTTTGCCGGCCATGCGGGAAGCCTTCTCGTAGTAGGAACGGAACTGACGCTCCATGATGCCATAGACGAACTTGACCTTCTGCTTCTCGGCCAGCTGCAAAGCGTACTCGCTCTTTTTCTTTCTCATCTGACCGCCGGGGTTACGGTTTGTGGTTTTCTTCGCATAACCCATAACAGCAGGAGAAATGCCCAGAGCGTGGCAGCGTTTAGCGATCGGCTGCATATTCTTAGCCATAAGTTTCTGTTCTCCTTTCGATTATACTCGACGGCGCTTCGGGGGACGGCAGCCATTGTGAGGAATGGGAGTGACGTCCTTAATCATGTTAACTTCCAAACCGGTAGCCTGCAAAGCGCGGATTGCCGCCTCACGGCCGGATCCCGGACCCTTTACATATACTTCTACCGACTTCATGCCATGTTCCATCGCGGCCTTTGCAGCAGTTTCTGCAGCAGTCTGAGCGGCAAACGGGGTGCTCTTACGAGAACCGCGGAAGCCCAGTCCGCCTGCACTTGCCCAGGACACAGCGTTGCCCTGCACATCAGTGATGGTAACAATGGTGTTGTTGAACGTGCTCTGGATATGAGCGCAGCCACGTTCAATATTTTTGCGCTCACGGCGTTTGGTACGCACAGCGGCGCCTTTTTTAGTGGCTTTCGTTGCTGCCATTGAATGTTCCTCCTTTTGTGATTACTTCTTCTTGTTGGCGACAGTGCGCTTCGGACCTTTACGGGTACGAGCATTTGTCTTAGAACGCTGGCCGCGCACAGGCAAGCCTTTGCGATGACGCACACCGCGATAGCACTGAATTTCCACCAAACGCTTGATGTCCAGTGCAACGTTGCGGCGAAGGTCGCCTTCAACGGTGAAGTTTTTATCGATGTAATCACGGATAAGAGCTTCTTCGTCTTTGGTGAGGTCCTTCACCCGAGTATCCGGATTGATCTTCGTCGCGGCGAGAATCTCTTTCGCGGCGCTGTGACCGATGCCGTAGATATAGGTGAGGCCAATTTCGACTCGCTTTTCTTTCGGCAAGTCAACTCCGGCGATACGTGCCATTTATAAGCACCTCCTGATTGATTTATCCGTTAGCGTAAACTGAACCGCCCGGATCAATGCTGGTTCAGCCAAAAGCGCAAAGCTTAGCCCTGACGCTGTTTGTGTTTCGGGTTTTGGCAGATGACCATCACGCGGCCTTTGCGCTTGATGACCTTGCACTTTTCGCAAATAGGTTTGACGGAAGGTTTCACCTTCATGATTGGTACCTCCTTCAAGGTTTGCTCGTGTTATTTCGAGCGCCAGGTGATACGGCCCTTGGTCAGATCGTAGGGGCTGAGCTCCAACGTGACTTTGTCGCCGGGCAAAATGCGAATGAAGTTCATGCGCAGCTTTCCGGAGATATGAGCTGTTACCTTGTGCCCGTTTTCGAGTTCCACCAAAAACATGGTGTTCGGCATAGCTTCGAGAACGGTGCCCTCTAATTCGATGACATCTTGTTTAGACAAATTCAATACCCTCCAGTTGAAATCATGGCTCTTGGGTTAGAATGACCGGCCCGTTCGGCGTGATGGCGATGGTGTGCTCGAAGTGAGCGCTCAAGCCTCCGTCCGCCGTGACGACCGTCCATCCGTCGGATAACGTCTTCACAACATGGCTTTTCTCGTTGACCATGGGCTCGATGGCAATTACCATTCCGCTCACAAGCCGAGGCCCTCGTCCGGCCTGCCCGTAGTTGGGCACCTCCGGGTCCTCATGAAGCTCCCGGCCAACGCCGTGGCCCACATAATTGCGAACCACAGAAAAACCGTTTTCTTCCACGTACTGTTGCACGGCTGCGCTGATGTCACCGACGCGGTTCCCGGGAACAGCAGCCGCGATGCCCCGGTATAAGGCTTCTTTTGTGACATCCAATAGCTTTTGTGCACGCTGGTCAACACTGCCGCACGCAAACGTGTAGGCATTGTCGCCGTTCCATCCGTGGACAGCGGCACCGGTGTCGATACTTACAATATCGCCCTCGCGCAGCACCACCTTTTTCGATGGAATTCCGTGAATCAATTCCTGATTCACAGAAATGCATGCGGAGCCCGGAAAGCCGTACAAGCCCTTGAAGTTCGGGCGTGCTCCCCGGCTGACGATATAGTCATAAATTGCTTTGTCGACATCCGCGGTGGTGGCGCCGGGCCGAATGGCCTCGCCACCTGCGCGCAGTGCACCGGCAGAAATCCGGCACGCTTCGCGCATCGCTTCAATCTCTTTGGGTGTTTTGATCTGAATCACAAATCAGACCCCCAGTTTTTCAAACAGGAGCTTCGTGGTGTTTTCCACACCTTCCACTCCTTCTACCACAACCAGCTTTCCGCGCTCTTTGTAAAACTCTACCAGCGGCTCGGTAAGCTCGTGATACACTTTCAAACGCTCCACAATCGTGGAGGGCTCGTCGTCCTTGCGGACAATCAACTGGCCGTTGCAGCGATCACATACATCGGGCTTCACGCTGGGCTTGAAAATCGTGTGGTAGCTTGCGCCGCAGGAAGCGCAAACGCGCCGGCCGGACAAACGCTTTACAATGGTGTCATCGGCAACTTCGATGTCGATAACCTTATCAATCTCGACACCCATCTCTTCCAAGGCCTGTGCCTGCGCAACTGTGCGGGGCACGCCGTCGAGAATGAAGCCGTTTTTGCAGTCGTCCTGCACCAGACGCTCTTTAATGATGCTGATGATAACATCGTCGGGGACAAGGGCGCCGGAATCGATAAAGGATTTCGCTTTCAGCCCCATCTCCGTTCCGTTTTTCATTGCTTCACGAAGAATGTTTCCTGTGCTGATTGCGGGAATGTTCAGCTTATCGCAAATCACTTCCGCCTGTGTTCCCTTGCCCGCGCCGGGCGCACCCAAAAGGATCAATTTCATCATTGCCTTCCCCCTTAGACGTTTGTTTAAAAATTACTCCAAAAAGCCTTTGTGATGACGCATCAGCAAATAGCTTTCCAGACTGCGGGAGGTATCCAGCGCAACGCCGACAACAATCAGCATGCTGGTGCCGCCCAAAGAAATGTTCATCGCCAGCACATTGCTCAGAATAATCGGGGCAATCGCTACAACGGCTAAGAACAAAGCACCGACAAAGGTAATCTTGCTCAGCACCTTCGTGATGAAGTCGCTGGTCGGTTTACCGGGACGGTAACCGGGAATGGTACCGTTATTGGTGCGAAGATTGTTGGCGATTTCAATCGGATCGTATTGAATTGCCACATAGAAGTAGTTGAATGCGATAATCAATACGAGATAGATCACAGCATACGCCCAGCTGTCATAGTTGAACGCACCCAAGAAAGCTGACCAAATGGGATGCTCCTGTGCGTTGTACAGCGCCGGGAAGAATGCGCCCAGCGTGCCGGGAATGCTGACTAAGCTGGAAGCAAAGATGATGGGCAGAACACCGCTCATATTCACCTTAATGGGAATGTGAGAGTTTTGACCGCCGTACATTTTGCGTCCCACCACACGCTTTGCGTACTGCACCGGGATACGGCGCTCCGCAGCGTTCAGGATAACGATCATCACCGCAACGGCTGCGACCAAAACAGCAATCAACGGCAGGAAGAAATAATACTTAATTTCTCCGTTCATCGCGAGTTGAATGTAGCCCTTGATTGCGCTGAACACGCTGCTCCAGCGGGAAATGATACCGGCGAAAATCAGCATCGAAATGCCGTTTCCGATTCCCTTTACATCAATTTGCTCACCCATCCATTGCAACAGCATGGAACCGGCGGCAAACGAAAGGATAATCACCAATGCGCAGAATACGCCGGAAAAACCGGTGGTGTATTTCAGCGCGCCCTGCCCGTTGAGCAGGAAGTAGTACATTACGGACAGCAAAAGCGCAATGCCGGCACCCACATAGCGGGTCAGCTTCTGCATTTTGCGTCGTCCGTCCTCGCCCTCTTTGCTCAAGCGCTCCAAGGCGGGAATCGCAACTGCAAGCAGCTGCATGATAATGGATGCATTGATGTACGGGCCGACACCCAAAGCAAAGAGTGTCGAGTTGGCGAAAGCGCCGCCCGTCAGCATATCAATGTAACCGAGCAGGTTTCCTGTGTTGCCGCCAATCATGCTTTGCAGTGCATCCCCCGTTACAAAGGGAACGGGGATGGCACAGCCAAGACGAAAGAGTACAAGCACAGTTAAGGTAAAGAGAATTTTCTTTCTCAGGTCAGGGATCTTCCACGCGTTCTTAAAAGTATCGAACACTTCAGATCACCTCTGCCTTCCCGCCTGCTTTCTCAATCTTCTCTTTCGCGGAAGCGGTATAGGCATCCAGCTTAACAGTCAAAGCTTTTGTCAACTCACCGTTGCCCAAAACCTTGACGCCGTCATTTACCTTTTTGATCACGCCTTTTTCCAAAAGCGCGTTTACGTCGACAACACTGCCGGCCTCAAACTTTTCAAGGTCGCTGATCTTCACAGTGGTATAAACCGTAGCGAAGATGTTGTTGAAGCCGCGTTTCGGCAGGCGGCGCTGCAAAGGCATCTGACCGCCTTCAAAGCCGGCCTTCTTTACGCCGGAGCGAGCTTTCTGACCCTTGTGGCCGTAACCGGCCGTTTTGCCGTTGCCGGAAGCCGCGCCGCGGCCTTTGCGCTTAGCAGCCTTGTTGGAGCCGGCGGCGGGTTTCAATTCATGAAGCATCATTGTGCATGCACCTCCTTGCTTTTACGCTTTGGTAACCTCTACCATGTGAGAGATTTTGTTGATTTTGCCCTGAGTTGCAACGTTATCGGGCTGAACCGTTACGTCGCCTACTCGTTTCAAGCCAAGAGACAAAGCCGTTGCAATTTGATTCTGCTTACGGCCAATCAGGCTGCGGGTCAACTTGATGGTCAAACCACCTTCTGCCTGTTTTGCAGCAGGTTTTTTCTTTTCAGCCATGACTCACTGCCTCCTTAACCCAAAATTTCTTTCACGGTTTTACCGCGTTTTGCGGCAACCTGCTCTGCGCTCTGCAAGCTGCGCAGACCAGCCATCGTTGCTGTTACCACGTTGCAGGGATTGTTGGTGCGCTGGCACTTGGTACGGATGTCCTTAATGCCTGCAACCTCCAACACAGCACGCACAGCACCGCCGGCGATAACACCGGTACCTTCGGGAGCAGGACGCAGCAGCACGCGGCCTGCGCCGAACACACCGACGGTCTCGTGGGGAATGGTGGTTCCCTTCAGAGCGATCTTGTGCATATTCTTCTTTGCGTCCTCGATTCCCTTGCGAATTGCCTCGGGAACCTCGCCGGCCTTACCCAGGCCGAAACCAACCGTGCCGTTGCCGTCGCCGACAACTACCAGAGCGGAAAACTTAAAGATGCGGCCGCCCTTGACTGTCTTGGATACACGGTTGATGGCAACAACCTTTTCTTGTAAATCCAAAGTGGATGCGTCGATCATTTCCATTTGTATCCTCCTTACAGCTTCAAGCCGCCCTCACGAGCGCCTTCGGCCAAAGCTTTCACGCGGCCGTGATAAACAAAGCCGCCACGGTCATAGACCGCCTGGGTGATACCCTTATCGGCAGCCTTTTTAGCAATCGCCTTGCCAACTTTTGTAGCAGCCTCGATGTTTCCGCCAAAGCCCTCAAAATCTTTATCCATGCTGGAAGCGCTGACCAGTGTTACACCGGCCACATCGTCGATCAGCTGTGCATAAATGTGCTTGGAGGAGCGGAACACATCCAGACGGGGGCACTGTGCAGTGCCGGAAATCTTGCCGCGAACGCGGCGATGACGACGCAGACGCGCGACGTTCTTATCCGGTTTATTAACCATTCTCGTTCACTCCTTACTTTATTTCGAGCCTTTGCCGGCCTTGCCTTCTTTGCGGATGACATACTCACCCACATAGCGAATACCTTTGCCCTTGTAGGGTTCGGGCGGACGCTTCTCGCGTACTTCCGCGGCAAACTGACCAACGCGCTGTTTGTCGATGCCGTTGATAACAATCTTCAAGGGATCGGGTACTTCAATGGTGATGCCCTCGATTTCAGGCATGATCACCTGATGAGAGTAACCCAGGTTCAAAACAAGGTCTTTGCCCTGCTTTGCGGCACGATAGCCGACGCCCTGAATCTCCAGCTCCTTCTTGAAGCCGTTTGTAACGCCCTCTACCATGTTGGCGATGAGGGTGCGGGTGAGGCCGTGTAAGCTGCGAGCCTCTTTCTCGTCATTGGGGCGGGTCACCACGATCTCATTATTCTCAACCTTTACGTCGATCAGAGAATGAATGGTGGAATTCAGGGTGCCCTTGGGGCCCTTTACGCTGATGTTGTTGCCGTCAAGTTTGACCTCAACACCGGCAGGGATGACGATGGGTTTTCTTCCAATTCTCGACATTGTCTATACCCCTTTCTTACCACACAAAGGCGAGCACTTCGCCGCCAACGTGCGCAGCACGCGCAGCCTTGTCGGTCATAACGCCCTTAGAAGTGGAGATGATTGCGGTGCCAAGGCCCTTCATAACCTTCGGCAGCTGCTCGCTGTTGGAGTAGATGCGCAGGCCGGGCTTAGACACACGGCGGATGCCGGAAATAACGGCAGAGCCGTTGTCGGTATACTTCAAAGTGATGCGAATGACGCCCTGCTTGTCGTCCTCGATGAACTGAACGCCCTTCACATATCCTTCCTCCAGCAGAATGTCGGCGATTGCCTTCTTCAGCTTAGAGCCGGGAATGTCCACCGAAGGGTGTTTGGCAGCACTGGCGTTGCGGATGCGTGTCAGCAAGTCCGCAATAGGATCTGTAATCTGCATTGCCACTAACCTCCTAGTTTCAATCAAAAAAATATTTATCTGTGAAGAAGTGAGCTGGTGATTACCAGCTCGCTTTTCTCACGCCGGGGATCTCGCCTTTGTAAGCGAGCTCACGGAAGCAGATACGGCACACGCCGTATTTGCGCAGGTAAGCGTGAGGACGGCCACAGATTTTGCAGCGGTTGTATGCACGGGTGCTGAACTTCGGTGCGCGCTGCTGCTTGATTTTCATGCTTGTCTTAGCCAACTCTCATGCCCTCCCTTAGTTTGCAAACGGAGCGCCCATGAGCGTCAGCAGCTCTTTGGCCTCTTCGTCTGTTTTTGCAGTCGTTACGAAGCAGATGTCCATACCGCGAACGGCGTCGATCTTATCGTAATCAATTTCCGGGAAAATGAGCTGCTCTTTCACGCCGCAGCTGTAGTTGCCGCGTCCGTCGAAGGAGTTGCCGTTGATGCCGCGGAAGTCGCGCACGCGGGGCAGAGCCACGCTGAAGAAGCGATCCACGAACTCATACATACGCTCGCCGCGCAGGGTAACCTTTGCGCCGATGGGCATGCCTTCACGCAGTTTGAAGTTAGCAACGCTCTTTTTCGCACGGCAGATCACAGCCTTCTGGCCGGTGATCTTTGCCAAGTCCGCCAAGATAGCGTCCATGATCTTCGGGTTGTCACGTGCTTCGCCGCAGCCGACGTTGATGACAACTTTGTCGAGCTTCGGAATTTGCATCACGCTTTTGTAGTTGAATTTCTTCATCAGAGCGGGAGCAACTTCCTTGGCGTAGGTTTCTTTCAATCTTGCCATTTTCTTCTACTCCCTTTCCTTAAAACTCAGCGCCGCATTTTTTGCAGACGCGCACTTTTTTACCATCGTGAACCGCATGGCCAACGCGGGTTGCCTTGCCGCACTTGGGGCAAACGGGCATCACCTTGCAGGCGTACATAGCGCCCTCAGCCTTCACGATACCGCCCTGCTCGCCCTGACGACGAGGTTTGACGTGCTTCGTAACCATGTTGCGGCCTTCCACGATGACTTTGCCCTCTTTCGGGCTGACCTGCAAAACCTTGCCGGAATTGCCGCGGTCTTTACCGCTGATAATCATCACGGTGTCGCCGGTTTTAACATGAACGTTATTCATTCTTTAAAACCTCCTTACAGCGATTCCGGAGCCAGGCTGACGATCTTCAGGTAGCCGGCATCGCGCAGCTCACGCGCAACCGGTCCAAAGATACGGGTGCCTCTCGGGGTTTTGTCGTCGCGGATGATAACCGCGGCGTTCTCATCAAAACGGATGTAGGAACCATCCTCACGGCGCAGGCCCTGTTTGCTGCGAACCACGACAGCCTTGACCACATCGCCTTTTTTCACTGTACCGTTAGGCGCCGCTTTCTTGACAGAAGCCACAATCACGTCGCCGATACCGGCATATCTCTTACGGGAGCCGCCCAGCACGCGGATGCACATGATTTCCTTTGCACCGGTGTTGTCAGCCACTTTGAGATAGCTCTGCATCTGTACCATAAGACAGAATCTCCTTTCAAAGCTGCTTTATTTCGCTTTTTCAACGATTTTAACCAGTCTCCAGCGCTTGTCTTTGCTCAGAGGACGGGTTTCCATGATCATCACGCGGTCGCCCACGCCGCACTCGTTGTTCTCGTCATGCGCTTTAAACTTCACGGTGCGCTTCATGATCTTTTTGTAGAGGGGGTGCTGCACGCTGTCTTTCACGGCGACAACGATGGTTTTATCCATCTTGTCGGACACAACGACACCCACACGGGTCTTTCTCAGATTGCGTTCCATTGCCTTACCTCCCTCGTTTATTCTGCGTCTTTCAGCTCATTGGCACGCATGATGGTTTTCACGCGGGCAATGTCTTTCTTGACGGCCTCGATACGCATGGGGTTATCGAGCTGATTGATGGCGTGCTGGAAACGAAGGTTGAAAAGCTCTTCTTTCAGATCTGCCAGCTTTTTGCTCAGCTCAGCGGCGCTCATCTTGCGCAGTTCTGCTGCTTTCATGCTTATTCAACCTCCTCATCGCGTTTCACAAACTTGCACTTAACAGGCAGTTTGTGCATTGCAAGGCGCAGCGCCTCGCGTGCAATTTCTTCGTTGACGTCGGCCAGCTCAAAGAGCACACGGCCCGGCTTTACAACGGCAACCCAGTACTCGGGGCTTCCCTTACCGGAACCCATTCGAGTCTCAGCGGGTTTTTCAGTAACAGGCTTGTCGGGGAAGATCTTAATCCAGACCTTACCGCCACGCTTGATATAACGTGTCATCGCGATACGAGCCGCCTCAATCTGATTGGAAGTAATCCAGGACGGCTCCAGGGCAACAAGGCCAAACTCGCCCTGATTGACCACATTGCCGCGTGTGGCTTTACCCTTCATACGGCCACGCTGCACGCGACGATATTTAACGCGTTTGGGCAGTAACATTATTTGTTGCCTCCTTCTCTGCGGGCACGGGGAGCGCGCGGAGCGCGGGGTGCCTGCTCATCGGTGTGGTTTTTGGACTTAACGCCCTTGAGTACCTCGCCTTTGTAGATCCAAACCTTAACGCCGATCTTACCGTAGGTGGTGTCCGCCTCGGCAAAGCCGTAGTCGATGTCAGCGCGCAGAGTCTGCAGGGGGATGGTACCCTCGTGATAGTGCTCGCTGCGAGCGATGTCAGCACCGCCCAAACGGCCGCCGACCTGAGCCTTGATGCCCTTTGCGCCCATGCGCATTGCGCGGCCCATGCACTGCTTCATAGCGCGGCGGAAAGAGATGCGGCGCTCGAGCTGACCTGCGATGTTCTCAGCAACCAGCTGTGCGTTCACGTCTGCATTGCGAACCTCAACGATGTTCACATACACATCTTTACCCAAAACTTTGGACAGCTGTGCCTGCAGCTTCTCTTTCTCAGCGCCGCCTTTGCCGATGACCATGCCGGGCTTAGCGCAGTGTACGGTTACACGCACACGGGGCTTGCCGCTCTGGCTGTCAAAGGTACGCTCGATTTCAATTTTGGGAACACCGGCTGCAAACAGCTGTTTTTTCAGCATTTTGCGGATTTTGTAATCCTCTACCAGGTTGTCGCCAAACTCACGCTTGGAGGTGAACCAGCGGCTGTCCCAATCCTTAATAACGCCCACGCGAATGCCGTGGGGATTAACTTTCTGACCCATACTGTGTACCCTCCTTACTCTTTCTCTTTCAGAACCACCGTGATGTGGCTGGTTCTTTTCAGGATTCTGTACGCACGGCCCTGTGCACGGGGACGAACACGCTTCAGTGTGGGGCCCGGTGTCACGAAGCACTCAGCGACGTACAGGTTGTTGATATCCATGTTGTGGTTGTTTTCCGCATTAGCGGCCGCAGATTTCACCAGTTTGTAAAGGAGCTCAGAGGCGGCCTTCGGGGTGTACTGCAGAATCGCCAGCGCCTTGTCCAGCTCCTGATTGCGGATCAAATCCAGCACGATCGAAACCTTGCGGGGCGCGATGCGGGCGTATCTAAGATGTGCCCTTGCTTCCATTTAAATCCTCTCCTATCCTTTATCTTCCGGTGGTCTTGCCGCCCGCATGGCCCTTGAAGGTACGGGTCGGGGCGAACTCACCCAGCTTGTGACCAACCATATCCTCTGTCACATAGACGGGCACATGTTTGCGGCCGTCATGCACGGCAAAGGTGTGACCAACGAAGTCAGGGAAAATTGTAGAGGAGCGGCTCCAGGTTTTCAGGACACGCTTCTCGCCAGCTTCGTTCATCGCTTGCACGCGTTTGAGCAGGACCGGCTGTACATAAGGTCCTTTTTTAACACTTCTACCCATTACAGCTCTCCTCCTTATTTGCTGTTCGCACGTTTCACGATGAACTTATCGCTACGCGCATGATGTTTGCGGGTCTTGTAACCCATAGCGGGCTTGCCCCACGGAGTAACAGGGCCGGGACGGCCAACGGGGCTCTTGCCCTCACCACCGCCGTGCGGGTGATCGCAGGGGTTCATAACAGAACCGCGAACGGTGGGACGCCAACCCATGTGGCGTTTGCGGCCGGCTTTACCGATGTTCACGTTCTCGTGGTCGATGTTGCCAACCTGGCCGATGGTTGCAATGCAGTTCACCGGCACGTTGCGCATCTCACCGGACGGCAGACGAACGAGTGCATATTTGCCCTCTTTTGCCATCAGCTGTGCCATGTTGCCGGCAGAGCGCACCAGCTGAGCGCCCTTGCCGGGATACAGCTCGATGTTGTGGATAATAGTACCAACGGGGATGTTGGCGAAGGGCAGGCAGTTGCCCGGCTTGATGTCAGCGCCGGCGCCGCTCACAACGGTGTCGCCTACCTTCAAACCTTCCGGAGCGAGGATGTAGCGCTTCTCGCCGTCCTCATACTGCACCAGAGCGATATGAGCGGAACGGTTGGGATCGTACTCGAGGGTTTTCACCACTGCGGGCATATCCACTTTATCACGCTTGAAGTCAATCACACGATATTTCGTGCGGTTTCCGCCGCCGTGATGACGAACGGTGATGCGGCCGGTATTGTTGCGGCCGGCAGCCTTTTTCATCGGCTCAAGCAGGCTGCGTTCGGGAGCAACCTTAGACAAACCGGAGTAGTCGGTCACGGTCATGCCGCGGCGACCCGGCGTAGTCGGTTTAAACTTTTTGATAGCCATTGTCGTACTCTCTTTCTCTTATGATGTTATCGGGGTCATATCCCCATAGCCGAACCCTGCTCGGGTTCTTTGTGCGCGCGTTCGGCGCGCCGATCTCAAAAAGGAGATCTTATACCATGGACTCGAAGAATTCGATGCCCTTGGAGCCTTCTTTCAGGGTAACGATGGCTTTCTTGCCGCTGGCAGTGTAACCGCCGTGCATACCCTGGCGGCGATAACGGCCGCGAACGTGGATGGTGTTCACCTTTGCCACCTTAACGCCGAACAGCTCTTCCACTGCGCGGGCGATATCCACTTTTGTTGCCTCTTTGGCAACCTTGAAGGTGTATTTTTTCATCTGGATGCCGGCCATGGAAGCCTCGGTGATCACCGGAGCCAGCACGATGTTCTGAGCAGGAGTTTTCATTATGCAAATACCTCCTCAAGTTTCTTCGCAGCATCCACGCTGATCACGAATTTGCCGCCGTTGAGCACTTCATAAGTGTTCACGCAGTCAGCAGTCGTGGTCTTCACGCCGGGAATGTTGGCAGCGCTCTTTACAAGCTTTGCGTCCACAGCGGGGGTTACGATCAAAGCTTTCTTCGTAACGCCGACAGCCTTCAGCATGTTTGCGATGGTCTTTGTTTTGTACTCGGTTGCCTCAATCTTGTCCAGCACGATCATCTCGCCGCTCTGTGCCTTGCTGCTCAAAGCAGACAGAACTGCCAGGCGTTTCACCTTTTTGTTCAGGCGATAGCTGTAATCGCGGGGCTTGGGGCCAAGTGCGACACCGCCGTGTGTCCACTGCGGGCTGCGGGTAGAACCCTGACGAGCACGACCGGTGCCCTTTTGACGCCAGGGTTTGCGGCCGCCGCCGGAAACCTCACTGCGGGTTTTGGTGCTCTGCGTGCCCTGACGCTGATTGGCCAGGAAATTCACAACAGCAGCGTGCATTACTTTTTCGTTCGGGGTCAGGCCGAACACGGCGTCGGAAAGCTCAATATCGGAAACCTTCTTGCCGTTCATATCCAAAACGTCAAATTTCATGTTGCTTTCCCTCCTTACGCCTTCACACTGTCGCGGATGCAAACCACGGAACCTTTGGGGCCGGGGATTGCGCCCTTAATAGCGATCAGATTGTTCTCAGCGTCCACTTTGACAACTTTCAGGTTCTGTACTGTGACGCGCTCTGCACCGAGGTGACCGGGCAGCTTTTTGCCCTTGAACACGCGGGACGGCGTCGAGCAGGAACCCATAGAACCGGCATGACGTGCCACAGGGCCGGTACCGTGGCTCTCGCGAAGGCGATGGCCGTTCCAGCGCTTGATTGTGCCGGCATAGCCCTTACCTTTGCTGGTGCCCACAACGTCGATGTGGTCACCGGCTGCGAAGACGTCGGCTTTCAGGATGTCGCCGATGTTCATGCCGCTGATGTCGTCCAAACGGAACTCGCGCAGCGTTTTCTTCGGAGCAACGTCAGCCTTGTCGAAGTGACCCTTCGCAGGCTTTGTCACCTTCTTGGCGGAAATATCGCCGAAGCCGAGCTGAACAGCAACGTAGCCGTCGCTTTCCACGGTCTTTTTCTGCACCACAGTGCACGGACCGGCCTCAACTACAGTAACGGGAACCACTTTGCCGTTCTCGTCAAAAATCTGCGTCATACCGATCTTTTTGCCGATAATACCTTTTTGCATTTTGTTTTGCCTCCTAACAGGTTATTGGTTGATGGGTAACGGCCACCAACATGACCTCTCCTCCGGAGAGTCGGCAATCGAAGCCTTTTGCAAACTTACAATATAATGTAACGATTACAGCTTGATTTCGATTTCCACACCGGCGGGGAGCTGAAGACTCGTCAGAGCCTCTACCGTCTTATTGGACGGTTTCAGGATGTCGATCAGACGTTTGTGCGTGCGCATTTCAAACTGCTCACGGCTGTCTTTGTACTTGTGTACAGCGCGCAGGATGGTTACCACCTCTTTGTCGGTGGGCAGAGGAATCGGGCCGGACACACGAGCGCCTGTGCGCTTTGCCGTTTCCACGATTTTCTCCGCAGCGCTGTCGATCAGCGTAGCATCGTAGCTTTTCAAACGAATTCTGATTTTCTCCTTGACTGCCATTTGTTTCGCCTCCTTAAATTTTGCCCTGGGGCGTCGCAATAAACACTGAACACTGGGCCGGGTGTTTCACGCCTTTGCAACAGAAAAACCGGTGAACCGACACGCAGTTCTCCCCGGACACACTCCATCACAAAGTACACGAACATTGGTTCAGCAAGACAAGTCATTGCAGAACATATCCCTTTGCATTCAGTATTTCTTCGCCCGGTTCTTGATCGGACATACTCGGCGGAAAAACCGGCACAATTGCCGCAACCTCCCGCGTCATCGCATATCATGGCCCGCGCGGACTTGCCGTGCAAGCCATTCGCAGCCAAGAAGTATTTTATCATACCTTTTTGCATTTTGCAAGTGTTTTTCGGAAAAATTCCGATTTTTTTACAGAAAGTTTGTGCAGGGCGTAGATTTTGCGCCCTGCACGGTTTTTCATCGCGTTCCTTTACTTTCTCAGTGCCTTTTCCAGCGCGGCATCCGGCGTCACATAGGCCGTTTCATAGGGGTCATACAGCACCATGCCGGGCTTTGCGCCGTTTGCCTTCCACACATGCTTTACAAAGGTGTAGTCTACTGCTACCTTTACCGCACCCATATCGGCGGAATACACGCTGGAGTGCAGCGCCGCCAAGCTCGCCGCTTCCTCTTTCGTTTTGTTCGGAATATCTTCCCCGTACGATAAAACGACAACGTGGCTTCCGGGTGCTTTTTGCACATGAAACCACAAGTCTTTTCCGCGCGCCGTTTTCAGTGTCAAACGGTCGTTCTGGGCGTTGTTCCTTCCCACTAAAATCTCAAAGCCATCGCTGGAGCGATAGCGCAAAAAGTCAGCCGGCTTTTGCTTTTTGTCTTTGAGCTTAAAGTATTTCAAGTAGCCCTGTGATTTCAGCTCCATGCGAATTTCGTTCAAAGCCGCCTCTCCGGTTGCCGTTTCCACCTCATAGCACACTGTTTCCAAATATGCCGCTTCTGCGTCGCTTTCTTCAATCAGCTTCGTTAGCAGCCGCGCCGCCGTCTGCTTCTTTTTATACTCTTTAAAATACTTCTGTGCATTTGCGCTGGGCGAAAGGCGCACGTCCAGCGGAATGGTCACAGGCTCACCCGTGTAGTAATTGGTGAGCGTCACCTCTTTTGCACCGCGTTCCACCCCCCAAAGGTTGGCGCTTAAAATCTCACCGTAAATGCGCAGCTGCTCCGAGGACGCACTTTCCGCCTGTTCCTCGCGGCGCGCCGCCGCCTTGCGCACAGCGCGCTCATGCAGGTTCTTCACCGTTTTTGCCAGCTCTTTTGATTTTTGCTTGAGGCGCTCCACCTGGTCTTTTTTCGCATAGTACCCCTCTAGCAATTCCGAATAAGTGGGATAGCTGACAAGCTCCGCGCCTTCGTACTGCGTCAGCGGCAAAAAGCTGAACTCTACGGGCTGCCCCTGCACCAAAACCATGGTGGGAACACCGCCGCTTCGATAGGCTTCCTGCACCTGCTCGAGTGCTTCCAAAAGACTTTTCTTTTGTGCCTCGGTCATGCTGTCGGCCACAACCTCCTCAGCCCCAAACGCGCGGTAAGCCGCTTCCCGGCACACGACAGGACCGACGCCGCCCGTCAGCTTCCCGAGCGCCGAACCCACGGGCAAATCTTTTTGCACGAGTGCCGCCAACAGCCCCATCGGGTTTGTATTTAAAAAAGAGGTGCGCTCCGGTTTGGGTGGCAGCGTGTAGCGCAGGCCGGGCAAGAGCTGGCGAATTTCGGAGTCCTCAAAATCCACTCGCTTGAGCGCGTCAATGATTTTCCCTTCCTGCTCCGGGAACGCCTGATTTTCCTTTTGCACCAAAACAAGATTGGAATACCGCCCCATCAGCTCTGCGGCAATCGTGTTCACCACAGTATCGCCCATTTCGCTGGTGCATTGAAAATCGAAGAACATAATGCGCTCTTCCTCAATCGTGCGCACCGCCAGCAAGCGCCCGCCCGTATAGTGCTTGCGCAAAAGCATGCAGAACGACGGCGGCACCGCCGGGTTTTCAAACACCTCCTGCGTCAAGCAAGCGCGCGCCGAGCCGGAACGCGCAGAGAGCAGCAGCTTATAAGCCGCCGTGCGGCTGCGCAGGTTCAGCACAATTTCATCGCGTGTCGGTTCAAAAATTTTATCAATACGGGCATCTACTAATTGACTTTCCAGCTCTTTTGCCGTCAAAGCCAAGGTTGCCGCGTCCAAAGCCATATTGTTCCCTCATTTCATCCGAGTCTTTCAAGGGCGGGGAATGCTTTCTGCAAACAGGCAAAAGGGGCTGTTTCTCTCAGCCTTCTCCACCTTGAGCTGCGAAAACCAGCCACGCAGCTTTTCTGCCATCACCGCAACAACGGGATATTCTGTTTCGCAATGGCCCGCCGCAGCCAAAGCAAGGCCCATTTGCTGTGCGTCGAGTGCTTCGTGATGGCTGGCTTCTCCTGTCAGCAAGCAGTCACAGCCCGCAGCGGCAGCCTCGCGGAAAAAGTCGCCCCCCGCGCCGGACACCACCGCAATACGTTTTACGATTTTCTCTGCACATGTGTACTGCACAGACGCGCCCAGGCATTGCCCTGCCTTAGCGGCAAATTCCGCCATTTTCATTTCCTGCGGCAAAACCCCGGTGTATAAAAAGCCATCCGCACAGCTGATATCCGATAACCCTACACACTCTGCCAAGGTATGAGATACACCGTTTTCCGCCTTATCCAAATTCGTGTGCGCACAAACGGCGCTGATGCCTTCGCGCGCCAAACGCACAAACACCTCCTGCTCGGACAAACATTTGACAGGTTTGAAAATCACGGGATGATGCGCAAAAATCACGTTGCAGCCGTGCGCTTTGGCCTCATCAATCACCTCGTGAGTAATATCCAGCGCACACAAAACACCCGTCACCGTCTGCCCCATATTGACGATAACGCCGCAGTTATCCCAAGGCTCGGCAGTATCCCACGGTGCCCATTCATTGATTTTTTCCGCAATTTCCTGTACCGTCACTGTCTGCATTGCTGAGCCTCCTGTCTGATTTGCTGTGCGAGCGCTAAAAACGTCGGCCGCTGCTCCATCGAAACGCCGCGCGCGTATTTTTCGCACAAATGCGCCACATGTTCCAAATAAATTGCCGCCTCCGGTGTTTGTTTCTGCGCCGCCTTTCCTCTGGCGCGCTCCAAAAGACCGGGGTTCCGGCACACGCCTGTGTACTCCGCCGCCATCACGGTATAGCACTTTCCCGCCGCTACACAGGGCGTTTCCTCCAAAAGCTCAAAGCCGCTTTCCGCCAAAAAGCCGCGCAGAACACTGTGCTTTGTGGCAGGGACAAAGACAAAGCGCGTCCCGCTTTGCCAAAACTGCGGCGCCGCTTGCAAAATCATGCAAATGGTCACACCGGACATTCCGGCAATCACGATGCTGTCCGCCTCACCGGGCGTGAGCACCGATAAACCGTCCCCCAGCCGCAGCTGCGCCAAATGCAGCACCCCGGCACGCTCCAGCGTTTGGCGCGCACGCTCTAAGGGCGCCGCCTTCACGTCACACGCAATCACACCTTTGCAAGTGCCGCTCGCAGCTAAGTAAGCGCAGAGCTTTCCGTGGTCACAGCCGATATCAGCACAAACGCCGCCGCGTCGAACATACGACGCGGCGGCGGACAGGCGTGCATCCAGCACAGGAGCGGTCATTTCTGCCCCTTGTGCACTCATTTTGCCGCCAATTCGTTCAGCTTATTCAGCAAAACCTCGGGGTCGTTGCCGTGTACCAGGCAAGCCTGCTCAATCGTTTCGCTGCGTGCCGAGGGGCATCCCAAGCAGTGCATGCCGATTTCCAAAAACAGCGGTGCCGCCTCCGGGCAATGATCCAAAACCTCACCGATAATCGTATCTTTTGCAAATGTCATCATAAAACCTCCATTGAGAAGTGATATTTACACTAAAAATGTATTGTTTTCTTATTTTACCCTATCTTTGCTAAAATAGCAAGAATTTTTGTTAAAACTCATTTTGCGCGCATTAAAGCGTTTTGCATATAAGCATCTGCATCCTCAATCAGAGGTGTCATCCCACTCCAGAACTCTGCTTCGCGCGTAAAGCGCGCACTGTCGATTGCCTGCCAAAAATGCTCGTACTCCTCTGCCGTTGCTCCGCTGTAAGAAAGCCGGCTTTGCACACTGTTGTAGTTTTCCTCTGTTGTATCAGTTTCCAAAATCAGTCCCTGCTGACTTAATTCTTCCAGCTTCTGCATGTTGTAATCATCCAAAGATCCTTCTTTGGGCGGCGAAAGCAGAACCGCAACCCACACCAGCACGGAGATAACCAAAAAGACAACCCCGATGATGGTTTTCACACGGGCGCTTCTCTCCCTGCGCTCTTGAAAGGCAGCAAAATCGCCGGCTTCCATCGGCCTTTTCTTTTTTCTTGACGACGCAATCGCAGCAATGATGACAATGACAACAATTACTTCCAACATGTGTTACACCTCCTCATTCAAAGGCGCAGCGAGCCCACTGCTCTGACTATCGAAGAAAACATCCTCCCGGGTGGTGTTTCCGGTCTGCCTTATCATATCGTCCAAAGCGGCTTTAATCACATCTGCCGCCGCGCTACGGATACCGTAGTCCTCATCGCACAACGCCTCAAAGATCGTTCCGTCATCCCCGAGCATCAAAAGCATACCGCGCACCGCCTCGCGCCCGCGCTCCACATCCTCCGCTGGCACCGCGGCCGTCACGTCATCATCCGGCGTGCAAATCTTTTCCATCCTAAAGGCAAGATCCGACCCCATGTACGAAAGATCCGCCTCTCGCTGTCCGGCGATAACGGAAACAAAAAGCTGCCATTGATCAATCGTTTCGAGCACCGTGTTATCCCACTCGGCCTGCGTCACCAAATGTGCATAGGAGGCATCCCGCTTATCGTAATCATCGAGCTGATTTTCACGGATAAATTCCATAGCACGAGCAGGCTGATTTTTATCCAGCATGTCAACAAGCCTTTCTTCATAGCGATTGGGGCGCAGCATACTTTGCATTCCGCTGGAAGCAATTGCAGGCGCAAGGACAACGGTGAAAATCAGCGCAAGCAATCCGATCACAAACCAGCCGTTCCCGCTTTTCACACGCTTTTGCGCTGTGCCGGCGCTCGCCGGATTCCAATCATTCGGGCGAGCCGCCGCCTTGCGCACAGGAGGCTGTGCGGAACGCTTTGCCCATGTTTTTGCCGCGCTTGAAGTGCGGGGGGCAGACTGCTGCACCGCCCTTGTATTTTTCGGAACCGGGGAAAAAGAAGACGCCTCGCTTTGCTCTACCATAGAGATATCTTCGCCATACATATCTTTTAAAATATCATTTTTTCCCTCTTCAAACATGCTTCCTTTCACTTATGTTCCCTCCTATCGTTTTTCTCCGCTGATTTTCAGACTTTATCTGAAAATCATGATACAACCTCAAATAACGAACCCGCCGTTAACCCCGAGCACTTGGCCGGTGATAAAACCGGCGTCGTCCGAACACAAAAAGGCAACCGCCTTTGCAATGTCCTCCGGCGCCCCTAAGCGCTCTAAAGGCGTTTCGTCTGCAATCACCTGTTTTTCCTCTTGTGAAAAGCAAGCCAGCATATCGGTATCCACCGCGCCCGGTGCCACTGCATTCACCGTAATGCCGCTGGGAGCCACCTCTTTTGCCAGCGCCTTCGTCATTCCGATAACGGCCGCTTTTGCCGCAGAATAGTCTACCTCACACGACGCGCCCACTTGCCCCCACATCGAGGAAATGTTGACAACGCGGCCCCATTTCCGGCGAATCATCGCAGGAAGCGCTTCCCGCGTGCAAAGAAAGGCACCGCGCACGGTGCTCGCCATCATGTCGTCCCAATCGTCTGCGGTCAAATCCGTAAACAGCTTTTGACGGGCAATGCCTGCGTTGTTCACTAAGAGGCTCGGCTCACCGAGCACTTCGCGCACCTTTTGAAACATTACACGCACGCTTTCTTCCCTGCGCACATCAACACAGAACGGCGCCGCCGTTTTCCCCTCTTTCGTTAGGGCTTCGCACAGCGCCTGCGCCGCCTGCGCACCGGTTCGATAGCACACAGCCACTCGATATCCACGGGCGCAAAGCTCTTTTGCAATTGCCGCGCCGATGCCGCGCGAAGCACCCGTCACAACTGCGACTTTTTCCATTTCGGTTTCTCCCCCGATTTTCGTTTTCTTCTCAATTCCTCAAAAAAGGATTGCAGCAGCGCGGTACATTCTTCTTCCAAAACGCCGCTTTCCAGCGCAGGGCGATGATTAAACCCAAGTGAAAACAAATCAACTACGCTTCCGCAGCAGCCCGCCTTTGCATCACGCGCACCGTACACCACACGCTTAAGACGGCTGTTGATGATTGCGCCTGCGCACATCGGGCACGGTTCCAGCGTCACATACAAGTCACACTGCCACAAGCGCCAGCCTCCCAAACGCGCACAAGCCCGGTCAATCGCCAAGAGTTCAGCATGGTGCACGGCATTTTTCTCGGTTTCGCGCGTGTTATAGGCTGTCGCCACCACTTCGCCGTCTTTGACAATCACCGCCCCTACAGGCACTTCGCCCAGCTTTGCGGCACATTCGGCTTGCTCCAAAGCAAGGCGCATCCACTTTTCGTCTTCCATAACGCTCCTTCCTTACGTCAGCCAAAAAGGCATCGTCCAGCCCGTCATCGGCCAAAGCGCGCGAAGCGCCATCGCAATCATCACAAACAAATACAGCGGCGTTGTTGCCAAGCGTTCGAATCGGCTTTGCCTGTTTTTGGGGTCATACACCCATGGAATGGGCCGAAACGAGCGGAGCACCTGTTTTTGATAGATTCTTCCGATGCATACAGCCGCGGCCAAAAAGATGATAACAACGAGATACACGAGCATAGCAAAAGATTCTACCCCCTGCATCTTTTGCCGAATGAACAAGAAGGCGAAAGAAATCACATTGCTGCTGAAATGCAGCAGCATCCCCACGGTAAGCGTTCCGGTACAATGAGCCGCAAGGCCCATGAGCACCGATTCCAAAAAAATAGCAGGCATCTTAGCAAGATCTGCGTGAAGCAGTGTAAACATCACACTGGACACCACAATCGAAAACCAAGCACCCCAAGGCTCAAAAATCTTTTGCAGCGCACCGCGCACCAGCCACTCGTTCACCACCGTAGAAACGATGCAAATCACAAAAAAGTAATATAAAACACCCAGCGGATTTTCCGGAAGCTGCACCACTTGCTCCGGCGGATACACGGTCAGCGCTTCCAAGCCATAGCGCACCACACTTGTCACCATGTCGCCAATCACGCTGAGCCCCATAAAGGCAGGCACAAACAGCCAAATTTGTTTTTCCTCCGGCCACGGCCGGTTCGGCTTCAAACGCATCGGTGTTTCCTTCACACCTTGCTCCAGCAACAACCGCGCCGCCGCCAGCCCGAGCAAAGGAACTGCCAGCGCAATTCCCCGATAAATTCCCTCGCCTTGCAGCTTCCATTCTTCAGAAAGCCCTTTCTCCAGCGCAGTCCACAAGGCACGAAAAATAAACAGAATGGTACCGTTTACCAGAAAGTAAAGTAAAACGGCAACCGCCGCAAGATTGGCAGCATAGCGCAGCCAGTCTTTTTTGGTGCGGCGGGGCCGCTCACTTTTTCTGTGTTTTGAAAGCTCTTGATGTTTTTCCTCCGCGTTTTGGGCGGTAATGCGCTCTAACTGAACGGTCATCTCCCATTCTTCTTTTGTCCAATCCTCCGTACGCATGGTGTGACCTCTCCCCTCTCGTTAAGCTGCGCTATGGACGCTCAGGCGCATTCCCCTCCCTTGCCGCTGTACCGCACAGGCAAATCTCAGGCTTCAAAAAAGCTCAGCTGCCCAAAGTCGTATGTTCTTTGGTACGCTTTGACAATTTCGTCCATTTCCGTCATCAAGCCTCTTTGCTCTGCTTCTTCGCGAAATGCCTGTGTCAATTTATGTACACCGGGCACAAAGCATTTATAACGCGGTCCGTATTTTTTCTGATATGCGGCGGGAAGCTGTTCTTTGGGAAACAGTTCTGAAAGCTTTTGATAAAAATATTCCCGCTGTCCATCGCGCAGCGTCATACCCAGCATCGGGTACACAAAACGCGCCCCTGCCAGTGCCGCACTGTACACCACTTCCCTGATATTTTCCTCGCTGTCCTCTATATAAGGCACAACCGGCATTAAAAGAACACCGGCAAAAATTCCTTCCTGAGAAAGACGGCGAAGCGCTTCCAGCCTCTGCGCAGGCGGCGGGGCATTGGGCTCCAGCTTTTTTGCCAGCGAAGGGCTGCATGTCGTAATCGTCAGCGCACACAAAACGGGCGAATGCACTTGAATCTTTTTCAGCACATCAATATCGCGCGTAATCATCGGGCTTTTCGTTGTAATCATGGCACCGAATCCGTAGGCAGAAATGAGCTCCAGGGCTTTGCGCGTATATTCCATTTCTTTTTCAAAAGGATTGTAAGGGTCGCTCATTGAGCCCATTGCAACCACCCCAGTAGCTCTCTTGCTGCTCAGCCCGTTTCTCACCAAAGTCAGGGCGTTTTCCTTGACGCGCACACGATCAAAATCTTCAATGCCATAACAGCTGCTTCGACTGTCACAATAGATACACCCATGACTGCATCCGCGGTACAGATTCATCGTATAATCCGTCCCAAACCATTCTCTGCTTTTATTGACCGTGACAATCGTTTTTGCCGGTATGGTTTCGATCACGTCAGGCGCCTCCTTTCGGCTTTTTATCAGTATACCATAAAACTACAAAAGAAAAGAACCCCCTTTCACGGACTTTTCCGCAAAAAAAGGCTCTTTTCGCTGTTTCAATGCCGCAAATATCCCCGCATCCGACAGCACTGACCGCCGTTTGTACAAAATTATTGAAGAAGCTGAGCCACATGGGTGACAACTGCATTTTCTTCCTGATCCTCTCCGGTCAGCCATCCGGTAAAATACACACGCACCGCAGTGCCCACGACAACGTTTTCCGGCACACTGTCTTCACCGGCTTTTTCTGTAAAACGCAGCGTTCTTCCGTCCATCGTGCGCAGGGTAAAGAAATCTTCCCCAAGCTCCCAAATCGTCCCGGCTACACTATTTTCGCTATTGCTGCCTTTGGTTTCTACTTCAATCTCTTCAATTTCCAATTTGCGCACATCTTCGCCGTTCAGCCAGCCATCGTATGCCACACAAATGGTATCGTTTTTATCCAATCCATCGGACGGAATCAACGCTTCGTCTACAAACAGCTCCAAAGTTTCACCGGTGAGCAGGTGTACGGTGAGCAAACCTTCATCTTCGTCAAAGCTTTCTACCACACCGTAAAAACGCTGCTGTGCATCGTCCGGGAAAAGCACTTTGAGCACTTTTCCGTAAAGCCAGCCCGCATCTTGTACATCAGTATCCGAGAAAACAACCGCTTCTTCCCATTCGAAATCTTCCCAATCTTCTGCACCGCATTCTACATTTTCCGTGGAAAACTTGCGCTTCGTTCCGTCCCAAGTTTGAACGGTCAAAGTTTGATCCTCTTCGTCGTACTGCTGCACAGTAACAGGCGTGGTGCGCACAACGCCTGTGAGTTCTAAGTCCGTAATTTGCTTGACAAGCGCTTTTTCCGTTTCAAAAGGACGCCCGTCAAAGGTCAGGCGAGCTAAAGAACCCTTCTCCAGCTTTCCGATCATGTTCTGCTTGGCCTGCGCGATGGAAAACGTATACATCGAACCTGTTTGTGTTTCGAGCTTTAAAGTATCCTCCGTCACGGAAATTACGCGTCCGTCGACAGTGCTGTTTTTATAGCCCAATTCCATTTCTTCCGACTGATCCGCCTCAATATAAAGGATATCTACGTTGTTGGGTTCAATTTGCAAGTCGCCATCATAATAAATTTTAACAAATGAGCCGTTCAGCACTTGTGTGCCCTCCGGAATTTCATCGCCATCTAAGTCCAGTACATATTCCATTCCTGCGCTGGTTCGCAAAATTAAAGACTCTTCCGTAATATCCAACACAACGCCGCTGGCTGTCTGCGCATTTTCAGGGGGTTTTAAAGTTTCCTCCTCCATCGGCTGTGGTTCTTGCCCCATACAGCCGCAAAGCAAAAGCGCCGCAATGATTGCCGCCGCTTGTTTTCCCTTCATGGCTTTCTCTCCTCTTCTCTTGCTTCGTTTGTTCCGACCCTCTCCTCTTTTCAGTCGGCCAAACGCCTACTTTATTGAACTCCAATTTCTTGTATTCATGTGCTTTCAGGTCTACTTTCTTAAACCTTATTCCACTCCACTTAATATATGCGGACATCCCTGTGTATTTGCACAAAAATACTGTTTCAAAATAGCCTGCTGCCGTTATTTTTTCAGCACAGCGGCAGACCAGTAGCTGCCGCTCTTTAAAAATCGCATTTTCAAGTTTGCAGCATACCCCTTTGCTGCGAAAAGAGAGTCCGCCGGGATTGTTCAAGCCTCGCCTCTAGTTTCAAGTGCATCCTTTCGCTCTGCGTAAGATTCCTTTTTGATTTTCATAAACGCTGTGGCTCTGCACGCAGCAAGCGCGCTTCCTTTTTAACGGTACGGCGCTGATGCAAAATGAAAATCGCCGTTCCTCTCTTATGTGATTATTCTTGGCTATTCGACTATCATTATATAATAAGCACATCCTAAGTGTAAATATACTTTACCGCCCACTGGCTACTTTTACATCTTTTTGTCATAAATTGTCATTTTTTGTTCTTGTGAAAAACGGCGGTTCAAATTTCATGCGATGCTAAATCGCCGATTTTTTTCACCACAGCAAAAACGGGCAGCAGGTAAAACCTGCTGCCCGAATACATCTTCTGTCAGATGCGGCTGATTCGCTTTTGAAAGCTTCACAGAGAAAAATTACTCTGCGTCCTCGCCGTCCTCATCAGCCGGCTCCTCAACCAGAGCCTTCATGGAAAGGCTGATGCGCTTTTTGTCGTAATCTACGTCAATCAGCTGCACTTCAACCTCCTGGCCAACGCTCAGAACATCGCCGACCTTCTCAACGCGGTCATGAGAAATCTCGCTGATGTGAACCAGACCGTCGATGCCCGGCAGAATGCGCACAAACGCACCGAACTTCGTCAAGGACACAACCGGAGCCTTGAAGGAAGTGCCGATGGGATACTCAGCCTTGAACTTCTCCCAGGGATTGTCCTCAGCTTTTTTGTAGCCCAAAGAAACCTTCTTGTTCTCGGTGTCGAGATCTTTCACATACACTTCGATGGTATCGCCCACGTTTACCACCTCAGACGGGTGTTTCACGCGGTCCCAAGACAACTCGCTGATGTGAACCAAACCGTCCACACCGCCGATGTCAACGAACGCACCGTAGTTGGTCAGGCTCTTAACTACGCCGGTGTAGCGCTTGCCAACTTCAACATCAGCCCAGAAAGCCTCGCGTTTTGCGTCTGCTTCCTGTGCCAGAACCTCACGGATAGAGCCCACAATGTGACGGCCCTCGCACTGCTTGATGCGCAGTTTAACATTCTGCTTCACGAGCTTTGTGTAATCCTCGCCGTGACGCAGGGTAGACTGGGAACGCGGCACAAACACGCGCACGTTGTTCACCAAAACAACCAGACCGCCGGAGTTGGCCTCAGAAACGTAGCCGTCCATGATCTCACCGCTCTCAACGGCAGCGGCCACTTCCTCTTTGCCTTTGTTCTCATCAAAGCGTTTTTTGGACAGGTATACGATGCCTTCCTGATCGTTCACTTTCGTCACGATGAGGTCGAGCTCGTCACCTTTCTTGACCAAATCCTCCGCTTTTGCGGTGGGGTCATTAGTGAGTTCTTCCAGCTTGACGAAACCGGTGTGCTTCGTTCCGATATCAACGGTGATCTCGTTGGGGTTCACTGCGGTGACAATGCCCTTAACAACCTTACCGTTATAAACCGGCTTCAACGAAGCCTCGATCATTTCCTCAAAGCTCAATTCTTCTTCACGAATTTCCTCGCTCATACTGCTCAGTACCTCCTCGATAATAGACGATGGCGTTGATGCCCCGGCTGTGACGCCTGCCGTGCGCACGCCGCGAAACCATTCCGGCTGTAACTCCTGTGCGGTTTCCACCAAAACGGCGCGTGTGTGCTTTCCGGCAACGGCGGCCAGCTTTTGGGTATTCGAGGAATGGCGGCCTCCGATGACAACCATTAAGTCGCACTCTTTGGCCAAACACTCCGCTTCATGCTGCCTCGCCCATGTTGCATTACATATTGTATCAAAAATTTTCGCGTTTGTATATAGCTTTTTTGTAAACTCTACGCATTCTTGCCACTTTTTCACCTCAAAAGTGGTTTGAGCAACCATAAAAATACCATTTTTGGAAATTTCTGGTGTTAAAATCTTCTCAAGGTCTTCAAGCCCTTCAAAAACCTGCACACGCTCTCCGGCATGTCCCACAATTCCCTGTACCTCAGGATGTTTTCTATCTCCCGCCACAAGCAGCAGTGCATCTTCCTCTTTAGCCTGCTCGGCAATGCGGTGAATTTTCGATACAAAAGGACATGTTGCATCATGCGCAGCAATCCCATGACCGGCAATTGCATCATACACGCTGCGGGGCACGCCGTGGCTGCGGATCACAAGCTCGTATCCTTCGGGAACCTGCTCCGGCGCATCCACCGTCAAAGCGCCGCGTGCTTGCAAATCTGCTACACACTGCGGGTTGTGAATCAGCGGCCCCAGTGTAGCCACATGCTTGCCCTGTTCCAACAATTCATACGTCATTTTCACCGCGCGGTTCACACCGAAGCAAAAACCTGCGGTTTTAGCCACCTTAATTTTCATAAACAGTTTCGGTTCTCCTCCAGCAGTTTTTCCATTTCCTCGTGCACCAGCGTTTTGCACTCTCGCAGACGTGCCGCACTTTTTTCTCCTTGCAGAGCAAGCCGCTTTGCCTCAATCGGCTTTCCGATGACAATCGTCACGCGGCCCAGCAGCTTGAGCTTTCCGCCCTGATAGATGATACGGCACGGCAGCATATCCACCCCAGCCGCATCGGCCACAACGAATGCCCCGCTTTTCAAGCGGCCCAATGTTCCGTCTTTTGAGCGCGTTCCCTCCGGGAAAATCAGCAGGCCGTGGCCGCGCTTCACATCTTCAATCGCACGTTCCACAACGCTTGTATCCCCCTTGCCGCGATGCACGGGAATCACGTTTACTTTCTTTAAAAACCATGTTAAAAGAGGATGAATTTCAAACAATTCCTCTTTTCCCATGATAACCATTCGTTTTCCGTAATAGCGAGCCAGCACCAAAAAGACGGGGTCCAGCGCAAACACATGGTTGCACACCATGACAAACCCTCTGTCGTGAATCATATTCTCCTTGCCGACCACTTTAATGCGAAACGCGAGATGCCATATCACCCACGCCCCGGAAAGAACAATCCAGTAAAACATATCAGCCGTCCTTTCGCTTTCGGTCAATCACACTGCAAAGGCGCCGGAACGCCTCGTCAAAATCACAGTCGCTCGTATCGACAAGCACGGCATCCTGCGCCTGGCAAAGCGGCGACTGCTCCCGGTGCGTATCCTCGTAGTCACGTTTTTCCACCAGGGCAAGCACTTTTTCATAAGTGGTGTCAACGCCTTTTTCACAAAGCTCTAAATAGCGGCGCTGTGCCCGAACGGCCGCGCTGGCGGTCAGAAAAATTTTCACCTGCGCATCGGGCAGCACAACCGTTCCGATATCCCGGCCATCCATAATGATGTTCTCCTGCTTTGCCAAAGAGCGCTGCCACTCCACCAAGAAAGTGCGCACCTGCGGGCAGGAAGACACGGCAGCCGCGCCCATACCCACTTCTTCTCTGCGCACTTCCTTTGTAACGTCTTCCCCGTTCATCTCAATTCTCTGCTCTGCGTGCGCATGGCGCAGCTCCAAATGAACTTCCTCAAGCAGAGGAATTACGCGGGCGTGATCATGGGGATCTACGCCGCGGCGCATGGCATACAGCGCAATGGCGCGGTACATGGCGCCTGTATCGATGTATAAAAGCCCGTAATGCAAAGCCAGCTTTTTCGCAAGGCTGGACTTTCCTGCACCGGAAGGCCCGTCAATCGCAACTGCAAAACTCATATTTGCTATTTCCTTTCTTTCTATATGCAGCTTTTGGGTCTGTCATTCCTCACACCAATGGGCAGCCGCCGCCCACGCCGTCGCAAAGGCAATGCCAAGGTTGTACCCGCCTGTGTAAGCGTCCACATCGAGTACCTCGCCCGCAAAATACAGGCCCGGACACACCTTGCTCTGCATTGTTTTCGGGTCAACTTCTTTCACAGATACGCCGCCGCTTGTCACCACAGCATGCGCCAAGTCGCCTTTGTCTTTCAGCTCAATGGGAAACGCTTTCATCAGCTCCAGCAGCCGCCTGCGCTCTTCGCGCGTAATTTGATTCACCTTTTTATGCACGTCCATTCCGCACAGATCAAGCATGACCGGCTGCATCGAAGCAGGCAGAAGTTTGGAAAGGCAGTGCGCCGTTTCCCGGTTCGACAAAAGCGCAAAGTCCTCTTTCACACGCTTTTCCAGCTGCTGCGGCGTCAAGCCGGGCTTTAAGTCAATCGTCAGGCGGTAATCGTACTTTTTCAAGTCGCGGATGTGCGCACTGGCCGAAAGCACCAGCGGGCCGGAAACGCCGAAATGCGTAAACAGCATTTCTCCCATTTCTGTAAACCGGACTTTTTTGCCCTCCCACAGCGTCAAAGAAACATTGCGCAAAGAAAGGCCCATCATGCGCTTTGCCACGTTGCCGCGCTCCACAAGAGAAACAAGGCTCGGCTCCGGCTCAACAATCGTGTGTCCCGCTTGCTTTGCCAGCCGGTATCCGTCACCCGTCGAGCCCGTTACAGGGTAAGACACGCCTCCCGTTGCCACCAGCACGGCATCCGCTTTGCACACTTTTCCGCCGCGCAGCTTCACCCCGCCGCATCGGCCATCTTGTAAATATAATTCCTCAACGGACATATCCGTTATGAGTTCACAGGGCCCGGCCCAATCGAGCAGTGCGCTTAAAATATCCTGTGCGCGGTCACTCACAGGAAATACGCGCCGGCCCCGTTCTGTTTTCAGCGGCACGCCGAGCTCCTGCTCAAACAGGCGCATGACACGTTCCGGCGGACAGCCGTTCAGCGCGGAATAAAGAAAGCGAGGATTGCGACGCACATGTTTTAAAAACTCGTCGGGTGCGCAGTTGTTCGTTAAGTTGCAGCGCCCTTTTCCGGTAATCAAAAGCTTGCGGCCGGGGGAAGGCATGTGTTCGATCACCGTCACCTGATGGCCGCGACGAACGGCCGCGCCCGCGGCAAACAGCCCTGCCGCGCCCGCACCTACAATGATGATTTTCGCCAATCGTATTTCTCCTTTTCAAGCCGCGAAAAAGCGGCCGGTGTGTGCTTTGTCTGAGCAAAAGCGGCTCTCATTGCAAAAGAACGCGGCATACATGGGAATGTCCAGTGCATGCCGCCTTTTCCTTTTCCGATTATTGATACTGCTGCGCCAAGGTAAGCGCCATCATTTCCAGCGGAGGATATTGGTTGAGCTCCGGCGTTTTAATCACCGTATCCAGCAGCTGTCTTACCACCCACGCCGCCTTTTTGTCGCGAATGCCCAAAACGGCCAGCTGACCGGTGGTAATCGCAAGGTCGCCCACACGGTAAGGGTCACCGGAGCGATACAGCTTGTCAAACAGCTCGGCCTGTCCCTGCCAGCGGTCATCCGACAGCGACAGTGTGCGAACCGCCGCACCGTAGTCAAATTCCGGCATAGAGCTGAGCATCATTTTCAAGTCATATTCATTGTCGGGCAGTGTCTGCAAAGCTGCCAGCTTGTCCATTGCCGCAAGGGTTGAAGCGAACACGGAAGAAAAGCCCAGCCGCTCGCACACGGTGCTGTAATGGGAATTGCAAAGGCGCAAAAAGCTCCACCAGCGCGTTTCCATGGTGCACGGCACATCGGCTAAAACAGAAAGTTCCGGCGTCCCTTTTAAAATTCCAAACGGGGTCAATGCGCCCTGTGCCACCAGCGGGGCCACCGACTGAGGCCGCGCTGACAGCAAAATATTTTGCAGCGCACCGCGCACGACCGGCGCCTGAACTTTTTTTACTCCGTCAATGGCAGCAGCTGCCGCCTTATAAGTATCGCTTTCAATCGCGCAGTTTCTTGCTGCCGCTGCCACAAATAACGCCAGCACGCGCGCGGGAGACGCCTTGTAATAATTGGCTGCGTCGGGCATGACACCGCGCAGTACGCCTTCCTCCAGCATATATTCTCTTGATCGTTCCTGTGTATGTTCCATTTCCAAGTACGCCCCTTTTCCAGGTTTCCTTTCTATTATACCAAAAAAAATGAGAATAGTGTTTATTTTTTTGAAATTTTTTTATATAATATTTTCTAAAGAGGTGAACGTGATATGAATGGATTCAACAGCAACCTGTTAAACGGCAAAACAAAACTTCATTTCATCGGCATCGGCGGGAGCGGTATGTTTCCGCTGGTTGAAATTCTGCATGCGGTAGGCTACGAAATCACCGGCTCTGACATGGGCGAAGGCGATATCCTCGACCGCGAGCGTGCAATGGGCATTCCGGTATCCCACGGCCATCGCGCCGAAAATGTACACGGCACGGAGCTTGTGGTTTACAGCGCGGCCATCCCTTCGGATAATCCCGAATTGGCAGAGGCCGAGCGCCTTGGCATTCCCGCCGTGGAGCGCAGTGTGCTTTTGGGCTATGTTGCCAACACTTATCCCCACCCCATCTGCATTGCAGGCACACACGGAAAAACAACGACAACCGCAATGACTGCTCAAATTATGATCAGCGCAGGTACAGATGCATCTGCAATCATCGGCGGCAAGCTGCCCTTGATCGATGCGTACGGCCGTTATGGCGCCGGGCGCGAAATTGTGGTAGAAGCGTGTGAGTACCACAACACCTTCCTGCATTTGGTTCCGTATGTTTCCGTCATTCTGAACGTAGATGCTGACCATCTTGAATTTTTCGGCTCTATGGACAATTTAAAGCAGTCCTTCCGCCGCTTTGCGCTTTTAACCGAGCACGCCATTGTCGCCAATCTTGACGATGCGAACACCCGCGAAGTTTTAAAGAGCGTTGACCGAAATGTGATTACGTTCGGCATTGACACGCCCGCCGATTACCACGCCGTTCATATTGAGGAATACCGCCCGTCCTTTTTCGCGTTTGACATTGTGGAAAAAGGCGTTCCTACCGCACATATCCGGCTCGCCGTTCCGGGCCGTCATAATATCTATAATGCACTCGCCGCTTACGCATGTGCCGCCATGTTCGGCTGCACTTCGGAGCAGTGCAAAAGCGGCTTAGAGGCATTCCGCGGCGCCGGGCGCCGGTTTGAGTTCTTGGGCGAAGTCAACGGCGTTACGATTGCCGACGATTACGCTCACCATCCCGCAGAATTGGAAGCCACACTTACCAGCGCGGCAAAAATGGATTACCGCAAAGTGTGGGCAGTGTTCCAGCCCTTCACCTATTCCCGCACACAGATGCTTTTAGACGATTTTGCGCGCGTGCTTTCGATTGCGGACCATGTGGTTCTCACCGAAATTATGGGCAGCCGCGAAAAAGCCGAAGATTACAATATTCGCACGGAAGATTTGGCCGCAAAAATCCCCGGCAGCGTCTGCTTCTCAACCTTTGAAGAAGTCACCGATTACGTCATGAAGAACGCACAGCCCGGCGATCTTGTTATCACACTGGGGTGCGGCGATATTTACAAAGCCGCCAAAATGATGTGCCGCAGCTGATGCATTTTCAAACAGTTTTTAAACCAAACAATCTTGAAAGAGAGAAAGCGTAAAATGCTTTTTCTTTCTCAACCCCGCCGAATGAAAGGCTTGTTCCGACACCTGTGCCGGAACAAGCCTTTTTAGTTTCTTCTTTCAAAAAATATTCGGGAGCGGTGTTTACCTAAAAATTTTTCCTTTTTTCAAAAACATTGATTGACTCACGCCGGCACCTGTGCTATACTTTCCTCATAGGTTAGCAACAGCTAATCTACGAAACGGTTTTTGTCTGATTTCCTGTACGCGCTCATGCAGGGAAACTCTTTTTGGCCGAAAACCGCTCTTACTTTTGGTTTTTTTGTGCACAAACGCCCGCGGATTTTTCCGCGGGCGTTTGTGCTGTATTATGACTGCTGTTCGTCTAAGCCAAAGCTCACATTCAGCGCATGATTCACACGCTTTAATTCATTTTGCGTCAATTTTCCGGCTCGTTCCCGCAGACGGCGTTTATCCAGCGTGCGGATTTGCTCCAAAAGCACCACACTGTCACGGGTCAAGCCGCCTGTACCGGCCTTTAGCCCGATGTGTGTCGGCAAGTGGCTTTTATCTTGTTTTGAGGTAATCGCCGCCGCAATCACCGTCGGGGAAAAGCGGTTTCCTACGTCGTTTTGTACAATAAGTACCGGACGCACTCCGCCTTGTTCGGATCCGACGACGGGGCTTAAATCGGCATAAAATACTTCACCGCGATGCACTTCACGCTGTTCCATTTTCTGCATCCTCCTGTCTGATTGCTTCTGACAGGATTATGTGCCGCGCACCCCGTTTTTAAACATGGTTTTATAAAATCTTTTGTCCGTTAATTTCCAGCCGGAAATTAAGCCCCAGCCGCTTGGCGGCTTTGCGGCAAAGCAGCATGCGATCCATAAAAATTTCAAAGTAGTCCGGCACGGGCGAAATTTCCGTATCAATGGTCAGCTCCAGCAAAATTTCCTTTTGCTCGGGCAAAAAGCGTGTAGATGCTTTTTCTACCGAATAATTGACACGGTCGTGAATATCAAATAAATCGCGGTCTTTTGTCCGCACACGCGTGCGCCGGACATCCGTTTTATCTGCTAAAATAAGGGCCGCCGCCACTTCATTCACAGGATAAGCGGTGCTTTCGTCGTGATTTCCGATGGCGGAGCAAATCACTGCAATTTCATCGGCGGGCATGCCGAGTTTGTCCAAGATTCGAAACGCCATCACCGCGCCCGACTGCGCATGATCAATGCGGTTGATGACATTGCCGATGTCATGCATATAGCCCGCAATCCAAGCCAGCTCACAAAGGCGCGCCGGATAGCCGAGGTCTGCCAAAATCTTTTCCGCTACATGCGCAACGCGCGTCACATGTGCAAAGCTGTGCTCGGTATACCCCATCTCCTTCAGCGTGGCATCTGCCGCTTCGACATAGGTGCGAATCTGCGGGTTTTCTTTAATTTTTGCGGCTGTAATCATGTGAATTCTCCCTCCAAAACAACAAATGCGGCGGCATATTCTCCTTCGTGCGTCAAGGAAACGTGCGCCGTCCATCTGCGCTCGTGCATCAAATGCTGTGCGCGCCCGCTGAACGCAAAATAGGGCGCGCCGTGCTCATTTCGCAAAACTTGCACTTCGTCCAGCGCAAATTCTTTCATAATCCCGGTGCCAAGCGCTTTCCCAAAAGCTTCCTTTGCCGCAAAATTTGCGGCAAGCATCTGGGGCGCTTTTTTTCTCTTTGCAAAAAGCGTGCGCTCTTGTTCTCCAAAGACACGCGCTACAAAATGTTCGCTCTGTGCCGCACGTTCCATGCGTTCAATTTTCACCAAATCTGTTCCAATTCCGACAATTGACATGGCGGTATCCTTTCCCCGTGAGTTTTGATATGATGATACTTTTCTATCATAATACCATTTTTTCCTTTCGAAAAGCAAAAAACACCGAAAAACGAGTAAACTTTGTGTCAAACAGCGTATTTTGAGAGAAAAACCGCCTGCCGTGATATCACGGCAGGCGGTAAATCACTTTTTGAGCGGCAAACCCAGCGCGAACTCAGCTGTTTTCCGGCACCAAAACGCCGTAACTTCCGTTCTTTCTGCGGTAAACCACTTGAACGCTGTCCGTATCAGCATCGCGATACAGGAAAAAGGCATGTCCCAGCATATTCATCTGCAAAATGGCTTCTTCCACCGTGCAGGGCTTCACAATGAAATGTTTCTCACGAATCACGTCATATTCTTCATCTGCGGGGTCACCGCTTGCATATTCCTGTGCGATATAATCTTGAACTGCGGGCTGGCAAACACGATTTTCCAGCTTTTTGCGGTTTTTAATAATTCTTCTTGTCAGCAATTCCAGAGCGGAATCAAACGCCTCCTCCATGCGGTCGCCGGACTTCTCGGCACGGCTGGCAAACCCTTTGTCGCGCACTGTGATTTCCACAGTCTGCCAGTCTTTTTCTACCGTCACCGTCACTTGTGCCTGTGCATCGTCGCTGAAAAACTTGTCCAGCTTGGCAAGCTTCTTTTCAACTCTCTCTAAAAAGGCCTCTTTCAGGGTGACCTTACGTCCTGTGCAAGTAATCTTCATAAACCGTGCCTCCTTTTCGGGTTGAGAAAGCCGTAACTTTCTCTGATTTCAGTATAGCACGTCACTCTTCACTTTTCAAGAACTTTATTGTTCTTTTAGACAATTTCACTCAAATAACACACTCATTTTTTATTCTTTTATCACAAATTCTGCTCTAAAATTTCGCTTTTCTACCCATCGAAATGTGAAAAAATGCCCGCTTTCACCCGTCTATTGCCCCAAAAGCGCAAAAAAACAAAAAGCGTCCGCTCCCAAAGCCGGGAAAACGGACGCTTTTGAAAAACAATCTTAACAGAAGAACACAGCGAAGCAAAGCCTCAGCCTTACCCGCGGCGGCGAGAATAGCCGCCGCCCCGGCGCGCTTCCGTCACGCGGCGCAAGTCGGACATTTTTTCCTCACTGCGGGATTTAAACTGGCTCATCATATCCTCAAAGGACAAGTTCCCCTGCGGCGCAGAGGGCCGCGGCTGCCACACGCGGCCGGTATCGGCACGGGTCGGCTTGGGACGCGGCTCTGTGCGCTTCATGCTCAGGGCAATTTTTCCGTCGTCGGAAATGTTCATTACTTTTACTTTAACCTCTTGCCCTTCGCTGAGAACGTCGCTCAACTCTTGAATATACTCATTCGACACTTCAGAAATATGTACCATTCCCGTTTGTCCGCCCGGAAGCGAAACAAACGCGCCGAATTTTTTCACTCCTGTTACTTTACCTTCCAGGATGCTTCCTACCTCGACTCCCATAAACCCGTAAATACTCTCCTTTAAATAAATGATAAAAAACGGACGGCTCGCCCGCAAGGCTCACTTACCCGACATATCAATATAGACACGTTCGTCGGGGCGCACATAACCAAGCTTCTCCCGCGCCATACGCTCCATGTAGGCGGCCTCATCCCCCGCCTCCACAATGCGCTGAAGCTCTTGATTTTCCGCCTGTTGTGCCTGTACCTGTTGGGTCAGATTCTCTAATTGCTGGCGTTTAGACACGATATCCATCTGCACAGAGATAAAGGTGACTGCCAGATAAATACAAATGCCGGCAATTAAAAAGCGCAGCGCTGTCGCAGGCGTAAAAAAATACTTCCGCCTTTGCTTCGTTCGCAAGCGCGGCGCCTCCCTTCCTCATGAAATTTACGACGATGCTTCTATATCGCCATGATATGAATTATACAACACCTTGGCGGTATTTTGCAAGCGCGACTTTTGTTTTTTTTCGCGATATTTCCGATGTTTTTCTTTCAAACTCTCTTTTTTTTGCAAAATTGCTCCGTGCACGGGCATCCACGCTTTGCGCGCGCCTTTTCGAACCGGGCGCAAAAGCAAGCGCCGCCAGCGCCGTGCCACAGGCTCTAACAGCGCATGGCACATTAAAAATGCTCCCACACACGCCGCTGCGTCATACCAGCGCACAAACCCGCTGTAAAAACGCATCGACGCCGCACTGCGCAGAAAAAAGGCCCCAAGCATAAGCACCAGCAAATCCGCCGCAAAACGCACCGGGCGGCGCCAGCCCAGCAAAAAGCCGAACAGGCAATAGCCTACGCACAGCAGCATGCCCAGCCCTGCGGAAAATACGACGTCCCGCAGCGCCATGCCGGGCGTAATTCCAGCAACCATCAGCGCATCATCCTCTTCCAAATGGAAGTACCCGATTCCTTCACCTTCGTATACTGCACAAATTCAATTTCGCCGCTGACGCGGATCTCGCCTTCTTTGACGCTCAGCTCATTCACGCGCAGCCCTTTTCCGCCCACGTTGAGCCTGCCGCATACTGTGTCAACGCAAACACCCGTCTCATCGCACGAAACCACTTCTTTCACGCCTGTGACTGTCATTGCGGTGCGGTCCTGCAAAATTACGTGATGCTTTTGCGCCGTCCACTCTTTTGACTTTTCCGTGTTTGTTCCTGTCATTCCTACCGTATTCATTGAAATTGCCCTCCGCTTTTGATTTCTTTTCTTCATCTATATGCGAAGGTGCGCGGCAATATCCCCGTTGATGTCTTTCGGAAAAGTCAAAAATTTCAGCTGTCAAACATCGTTCTTGAAAAGATATCTTTCACCTATGATTTCAAAAGCATTTTCCGCCTTTGTTTATACTTTTTTCTTCCGATGATTTATTTGCGCTTAAAACCAATATCGTAATGGATCTCCGGGTCATAATTCTTGATTCTGCTTGCAAACTCATCCCGCACCAGGCGGTTAAAATATGCACAGATTTCCTCGTCCGCTTGACCCTCATGGGCTTTAAGCCATGCCAATGCTTCTTTGGCTGTTTGCATCTTTAGCACCTTTTCTTTTTCCGTCACTTCTTTCCCTGCCTCCAAAGCTTCGGTATTTTTTTAAGGAGCATCTGCTCTGACTCCGGATTCTTTTTCATAATGGCGTTGATATCATCTTTGAGTGCAGCTTATCCTTCTCCGTTCGTTTGGGTGGGTTCTCCGCCCTCCGAAAGCACAACGTACATTTCTCTTGCCAAATCTTTTCCCATCGGTGCGTCCGTGGAAACTACTTTCACCTGAATCGGACGCTGTCCGAACGTTACTTCAATCACATCGCCGGGCTTGACGGAATAGCTGGCTTTTACCTGACGGCCGTTCACCATAATGCGCCCGGCGTCTGCGACTTCATTTGCCACGGTGCGGCGTTTAATCAAGCGGCTCACTTTTAAAAACTTATCAATTCTCATAAATTTCTCCCTACAAAAAGACGCGGCCTGAACCTGCTCAAGCCGCGCTGTTTATTTTCTTATTTGCCGGAAACTGCGTCTTTCAGCGCCTTGCCCGCTTTGAAAGCGGGCACAACGCTTGCGGCAATCTGAATCGTCTCTTTGGTGCGGGGATTCAGACCGGTGCGGGCAGGACGCTCACGGGTTTCAAATGTGCCGAAACCAACGAGAGAAACCTTGTCGCCTGCTTTCAGTGCGTCGGTGATGCCTTCGAGCACAGCGCTTACTGCTTTCTCTGCATCCTTCTTGGACAGGTTTGCCTCTGCGGCCACTTTTGCAATCAATTCAACTTTAGTCATAGTCTAATCCTCCGAATTTTTTAATAATAAACACTTCATCAAAGTGCTTTCGAAAATAAAGAAATACCCTGCTTCCTTCAAAAACAACAGGCTGAAAAAGAAAAACAACAATTTCTTGCGGATTTCAAGGATTCTTTTTCCGTCACAAACTGCTTTGAAAGAAAAGCGGAAGATTCCCACTTTTCAAAAAGCCCCTAGGCACTGCCGCAAAACAGCAGCAGCCTTTATGTTAACAAGATTCCTCTTGCAACAGCGTATTGTCAGCGGCCTTGTCCAGTTTTTTTGCCGCCTGCATAAAAGCTGTGTTCACGCGCTCAAGCGCCTGTTCGGCGTCCACGTCCAAAAGACGCGCATAACCGGCCGTGCAAAACAGCACCTCGCCGATCATCATCTCCGCCGTTTCCTGCTCGCTCATCGCCTGCAAACGTTCCACCGAACGCAAAAGCGCTTGCTTTGCTCCCTCTGTGTCGGTAATGCCCACGCCGTGAGCCGCAGCACGCTTTTGCAGCTTTTGCGCTCGCACCGCCGCAGGAAGCGCCTCGGGAACATCGTCCAAATCCACCGACAGGCTTTCGCGGTGTTTTTCCGCACGCTTAATCTGTTCCCAGTTGTGCAATGCCTGCTCGGGATTGTCCACTTTCACCGTGCCGAAAATATGCGGGTGTCGCGCAATGAGCTTTTTGCAGATGCCTGTGCAGACATCATCCCACGAAAAAGCTCCTCGCTCGCGTTCCATTTGCGTATGCAGAGCAATCTGAAGCAGTACATCGCCAAGCTCTTCGCACAGCAGATGAGCATCCTGCTTGTCAATCGCATCCGCTACTTCATACGTTTCTTCAATAAAATTTTTACGGATGGACTCATGCGTTTGCACCTTATCCCATGCGCAGCCCTTTTCCGGGTCACGCAGCAGTGCAACAATTTCCAGCAGGTCTTCTACGGTGTACTTTTCGCGGTCGATCCAATTTTCCACTTCATCCCCGCCTTTCCAAAACACCTTTCGTAATTTTACATGAAGCAGAGCCACTTTTCAAGAGTTTTTCCTGCTTTTCCTTAAAATAAGCACTGTTTTTTAAAAAAAGAGAAAGGATTTCAGCTTTCAGGCGAGCCGCTTGCATCATTTTTCTGTGTTCCAAACACGACCGCGCGTATCATCGGCCGATTCAAACTTCTGCCCGCAGCAAGAACAAAAGGTGGCATCCTTGCTAACCTCCGCGCCACAGCGCATGCAGATTTTCTCCATGCGCACATCGCGGCTTTCCTCAGCCTGTTCTGTGGTAATTTTCTCCAGCTGACCTTCCGCCTGCTCCACCGCTTGAAGATACTTTTTGACAAGCTGGTCATTCGTCTGTCCGTTTTTATAAAGCGAATATACAAGCGCACCAAGCTGCCGCTGTGTTTTTGCCAAATGACGCTCGGCGGCGAGCACATCCATTTTATGCTTGCCTTTATCCGTTAAATCTTTTGTGGTTTTTACGGCAGCATCGGCCAAAACCGAAGCACTTTGTTTTAAAAATTCAAAATCCAGCATCATCAATCCACTCCTTTTGCCTGTACCCTGTTATATCATAAAAATCAAGGTTTTTTCAAAAGCCGAACCATTCGGCATTTATCCTAAGAATTCACGCAGCATGGAATCAGCAGGCATCCATTCCTTGGAAATCGGCGTGCACAGCGAAAAGCGCCGCCAAAGATGTTCCATGCTTTCTTTCCAAATACTTTCCGCAGGCATCGACTCATTTATCTCGCGCACCGCCTGCGCCAGGCAGCCCGGTTCGTACGAAAAGCTGGTGTCCAAAAGCAAATCTGCTTCATTTTTAAACACTTTGATGTTTCGGTCTTCGCCGTCACACACACCCTGCCACATGGCGAATGTCTTTTCCGGGCTGTGGCCGCGAAACTTCCAATCGCGCACCAAACGGCGCGCCAAGCGCACGTCGCGCGTCGGCAAAATGCGCTGGCCGCCCAAAGAATATTCTTCGCGCAGACCCGCGTAAATACGGTATACGCTGCTGTGGGGCAAAAGCTGCGTTAAACGAGGATTCAGCGCATGAATGCCCTCAATCACAGCTACGCCGTCATCCACTTCAACGGGCAAAGTGCCCATGCGCCGCGTTTCCCGCTGAAAGTCAAAATCAGGAATCAGAGTTTTTCCCGTTTCGGCCAGTTCTTTCAAAGCATGGTTAATCGCTCCGATATCAAGCGCATCCACACTCTCATAATCCGGCTCTCCGCTGGGAAGCTTCGGATAATCGCACACATCCTTAAAAAAGTTATCGAGAGAGATCACAGCCGATTTCATGCCTCGATCACACAGTGCCTGCGCAATTTTATGGGCGGTTGTTGTTTTGCCGGAAGACGAAGGCCCGGTCAGCATCACAACGCGCACGCCGCTCTCTTGAATTTTATTTGCAGCATCCTGAATGCGCGCGCGGTAATCGTTTTCGCAGTAATCAACAAACGCCTGCGGCAATTGCGCCGCGACATTCAAAAGCCCCAGCTCAACCAACCGTTTCGGAATCCAAATTAAAGTATTTCCCATAAAATGCATTGACCCCCTCTTTCTTTTCCGTAATCCGCGCAAAGTCATTGACATATTCCGTCGGATATTTAAAATTAAAAATTCGCTCAATGTGCCCGCCCGGCGCAACCAGCTTGGTAGAACCGCCCGCACCTACGGACAAAATGGTGTGAAGCTCTTCCATGATGAACACGTTGTAAAGCCCCGTAAAGCCGGGTTTGCAGTATCCGGTATTCTCCAAGTTCTGCAAGGTTCCTTTTTGGCGGTAAAGATAGTAAGGCGCATAGTCTTGTTCGGCCAGCGCTGCGCAGGCCTCCAGCATGCGGGCCACATCCGCTTCGGGGCTTTCGGCCCCGTCGATCACCAAATTGGATGCACGCTTCATGGTGAGCGTGTGAACCGTAATATTCTCCGGCTGCAAAGCGGCCACACCGCGCAGACTTTCTTCAAAGCCTTTCACCGTGTCCTGCGGCAAACCGGCAATCAAGTCCATATTGATGTTCCGGTGTCCCACCCGGCGCGCCGCGGCAAAACAGTCCAAAATATCCTGCGCGGTGTGCCTGCGCCCGATGGCGGCGAGCACGCGGTCGGACAGCGTCTGCGGATTGATGGAAATGCGCGTGGCGCCGAGTTCGTAAATAATCCCCAGCTTTTCCTCGTCCGTGCAGTCCGGCCGCCCGGCCTCCACGGTGTATTCCCGCACCTTAGAAAGATCAAATTGATCTTTCACCGCCTGCATGACACGCCGCAGCTGTGCGGCCGTAATGGCGGTCGGCGTACCTCCGCCGATATAGATGGTTTCCAGCTTCAAATGCAATGTTTCAATCAGTTTTGCCGTCTGCGCAATTTCAAGCAGCAAACAGTCCACATAAGGCTCCATCAAAGCCCTTGACTGTTCTGTCGTGCGGGAAACAAAGCTGCAATAACTGCACCTTGACGGACAAAACGGAATAGAGATATAAACGCTTACACTCCGGGGATTTGTCATGGCACGCACCGGCGCTTGGTTTTGCTCAATTTCTTTTGCCAAAGCCAGCTTTTCCGGCAAAACAAAGTGCCGCCGCAGGAAAAAGTCATCCAGCTGTTCATCGCTCATGCCTTTTTTTCGCAAGTCATGAAGCAAACGAACGGGGCGCACGCCGGTCAGCATGCCCCAAAGCGGCGTATTTCCCGTCACGTCACGCAACAGGCTGAACAGCATTCTGCACACCTCATACTCTACATCTGTTTCGGAGGTATAGCGCTGTTTTTGAAACGCCTTCCCCTGCGGGCATCGCACTGCACACCACAGCCACTGCTTTGTCTGTGTTACCCATACAGCCTCACTGCTTTTTCCCGGACGGCGTTTTGCCATCGTCAGCCTTGGGAAGAACAAGCGCGCGACATGTTCGGCTTCATATGTTGAGAAAAGCCCGCGTGCAAAAAATTCCATAGTGTTCTCCTTTTGAAAAGGCTTATGCGTTTACGAATTCCTGCAAGTAGGGATTCTGCGCACGCTCGCGGCTCATGGTGGAAAAATCGTTATGTCCCGGCAGTACCTGAACGTCATCCTCTATGGTACGGCACAAACGCGCAAGGCTTTTGCGCATGGAATCGGGATTGCTGGTTTCCAAGTCCGTTCGGCCAATGTCCCCCGCAAAGAGGGTATCGCCGGTAAACATCACATCGCCGCAGAGCAAACACACGCACCCTTGCGAATGGCCGGGCGTGTAAAACACCTTCACCTCAGCCTGCCCGACGGGAATCGTCTGTTCATCGCGGTAAAATTCGTCTACCTGCTCCGGTGTCAAGGGGTGCAGCTGCGTGCCTCGTGCCTCTCCTTCGCCCGCAAACACCTTTGCGCCCGTTGCCTGTTTGAGCTCCTGCACCGCACCCACATGGTCAAAATGGCCGTGTGTTAAAAGAATATGCGTCAGCTTCGCGCCTTCTTTTTGTAAAATATCGAGATACTGCCCGGCTTTCGCGGCGGGGTCAATCACAGCGGCGCTGCCGTGTTCATCCAGCAGGATAAAGGTGTTGGTAAAAAGGGGAATGGGACCCCGCAAATGTAATACTTTCATATGTTTTCTCCTGTCTATTTCCAGTCGTCTGTTTCAATCACAATCGTCACCGGGCCGTCGTTCACAAGGTCAATTTGCATGTCTGCCCCAAATTCACCCGTCTGAACGTCGTGAAGGCCGGTTTTGCGCAGTTCTTCCACAAAGCGCTCATATGCGCCGTCGGCCAGCGGGGGCTTCGCCGCGCGCACAAAGCTGGGACGGCGGCCCTTTTTTGTGTCGGCGTAAAGCGTGAAATTCGAAACGACAAGTGCCGACAGTCCCAATTCCTGCGCGGAAAGGTTCAGCTTTCCCTGCTCGTCTTCAAAAATGCGCAGTTCGGCACATTTTTTGGCAAGCTTTTCACAAATATTCAAATCGTCCGTGTCCTGCACACCCAGCAGAATCATCAGTCCTTTGCCGATGCTCCGCGTCGATTCTCCGTTCACGGTTACGCTTGCGCGTTTTACGCGCTGAATCACTGCTTTCATTGGTTTCTCCTTTCCGGTCTTATGCAGAGAACATCAGATACAGCGTTCCCGCAGTTTCAAACACCGCGCCGGAATCAGCGTACATTGCCTTCCATCTGTCATACTGTGCCGTATCGGTTGTAACATAGGCGAAGCCAGACTCTGCTTTTCCCTGTTCCAGCTGTTCGGAAGCCTCTGCACGCATGGCATCGGCGCGAAGGTAAGTGCCGGAATTGGCGTCCCAGAAATTGGTCGGCACGCCTGCACGCCCCGCAAACATCGCAAGATACCGCAGCAAAATCGACTGCTCTGCGTCACCGTTTGATGATGTCACGCAGACAAAGCGGCAGTCATCCAGCATATCAACCGCATCGCTTTCAATCAATTCGGAAATCACCGTGCCGTGAACAGGACCGGAACCGAGCTGTTCCACCTCGTCAAGAAGGCCGGTGTCCCAAGCACGTTTTTGCAAAAGAGCCGGAGAGAGATCCACAATCTGCACGAAGGCAACCGCCGCCAATACGAGCGCGGCCGTACGCGGCGCAGAAAACACATGTGCCGCGCGATGTACCACAAAGAGCATGATCAGATAATATACCGGCCAGAAAAGACGGCCGGACGCACGGAAAACCCCGCACAAATCCAGCAGTTTCTGCGGCACAACAATGATCAGGTCAATCAAATCAAAGGTGATAATGTTGCTGAGGGCAAATGCGGTCAGGAAGACACACACAGCCCCCACTGCCCACCAGCGCGACACAAAGGCACGCAGAGCGCCCTTGGTGCGCACAATCAGCACAAGGAACTGCACCCCAAACAGCGTAGCCGCAATTAACATTCCAAGGCCGATGTAATTAAAGGCATCGTACTGGCCTGCCGTCTGCGGGCGCACAGGCAGAAACAGCGACCAGCGGTAACCGCCGGTGCTTGTGGGATTAAAAAGCGCGTTTAAGTTTAAGCTGAAGTAATTGTAGCCGCCGCGCGATGCGGAAACGCCGTGTCCGACACTGCCAAACAGATACGCAAATAAGAGTGCCGATACACAACAGCCCGCAAACCATAACACAGGATACAGAATACGCCGCCGATAGCGCACGTCTTCCACAACCACAGCCAGCGCAAAAATCATGCACATCGGCAAAAAATACGGTGATGATCCTACACTGAGTACCCCAAGCACCCAAAAGATCCACGGCAGGCGCGGACGCTCACCGCGGCTGAGCGCGTCACGGTATTCGAGATATGCGTAAATAGAAAGCAAAATAATAAAGTGTGCCGACAGTGTTGTGTGCCGGAACGCGCGCTCCAGCAAAATCGGTGAAAGCGTAAAGGGAATGGTCGCCAATGCGCAGAATACCCAGTCGGCCCGCACGCGCTGTGCCAGCAAAGCCGCGGCCGCACCTTGAAGCGCAAAATGCGCCAGTACACACCAGCCCTCAATCTGAAATACGGCCGGCAAAAAGGGCGAAAGCAGCTTGACAAAAACCATTACTAGCGGGTAGCTGTCCGTGAACACGGTAACGGTGCCGTCAGGTGCAGCAAGTTTATCCGCCATCATCAGCGGAAAACTCCAGTCCGACGCTCGCAGATACACTTGACCCATATAACGCTGAATGATGTCAAACTCATCATAAGCCGCAAAAATCCAGCTATCGTCCATGACATTGAGCGTTTTCAGCCCATAAACCAGCAAAAAGCACACCGTGCCAATCACCGCACCGAGCAACGCAGCGCGGCGTTTTGATAAAGTAATTTGGTTCATCTTCTTCCTCCGGCCTCATCAGACGCGCTGTACGCTGGTGACGCCTTCCACCTTTCTGATTTTTGCAATCACGGAGTTCAAATGCTCCGTATTGTTGATACCGATGGTAAGCGAAACGGCCGCTCTGCCGTCGTTCAGCCTTCTTGCCTGCATCGCATAGCACGGCAGACGCATCTCGGCAATCAAAACGGTGATATCCATCATCAAGCCGCCTCTGTCGATGGCGGAAATCTCCAAAGAAGAAGTAAAGCTTTCTTTCACGTTCTCCGCCCAATGTGCACGCACCCAGCGGGGGGCATCCTCGCCCTCTAAGCCCATTTTGGCATTGATGCAGTCCGCTTTGTGGATGGATACGCCAAAGCCGCGCGTCACAAAACCGACAATTGCGTCGCCCGGAAGCGGATTACAGCATTTTGCAAACTTGGTCAGGCAGTTGTCAATGCCCTCCACAATCACGCCGCCGTTTGTCTTTTCTGTCTTTTCCGGAATTTTCACCTCGACGGGCGGCGCGGGCTCTTTATCCAGCTTTGCATATTCCTCTTTGATTTTCATTATCAGGCGCGACATCTGCAAGCCGCCGTAACCCAGCGCCGCATACATTTCATCGACGCTGTTCATCCTCTGGCGGCGCGCCATATCGCGCATAAATTCGTCATACCGGTCTGCGGGAATATTGATCATATTGCGGCGCAGCTCTTTTTCCAAAGCCGCTTTGCCCTCCGCCATATTCTCTTCTTTCCGCTCTTTTTTAAACCAGTTGCGAATTTTATTTTTCGCCTCGCCTGTGCGAACAATGTTCAGCCAGTCGCGGCTGGGGCCTTTGTCCTTCGGGCCCATAATAATTTCAATAATTTCACCTGTGGCAACTTTGTGATCAATCGGCGTCATACGGCTGTTCACCTTCGCACCAATCATGCGGTTGCCCACCGCAGAGTGAATGGCATAGGCAAAGTCGATGACCGTCGCACCCGCAGGCAGGTTGATGACGTCGCCCTTCGGCGTAAAGGCAAACACCTCTTCCGGCAGCAGTTCGGATTTAATATCATGCAGAAGGTCGCCCGCGTCATCCGTTTCGCGCTGGCTTTCCAGCAGCTGGCGCACCCATGCGACACGGTCGTCAATTTTATCCTTGGCGGTCACGCCCGCTTTATACTTCCAGTGGGCAGCAACACCGTACTCGGCAGTGTGGTCCATTTCCCATGTGCGAATCTGCACCTCAAACGCAATGCCCTCGTGGCCGATTACCGTGGTATGAAGCGACTGGTAGCCGTTGGGCTTGGGCGTGGAAATATAATCTTTAAAACGGCTGGGAATGGGATGGTACATATCGTGGATAATACCCAGCGCATTGTAGCACTCGCCGACGGTATCCAAAATAATACGCACCGCATACACATCGTAAATTTCTTCAAAATCGCGGTTTTGAAGATACATTTTGCGGTAAATACCGTATACGCTTTTAACGCGCTTTTTAATATAAAATTTCTCTAGTCCGTTTTCTTTCAGCCGCTCACCGATTTTTTCAGCAATGCCGGAAATAAAGCTTTCCGCATCCTCATTTTTTTCGAGATGGCTGCAAATGGTCTTATAAGCAAACGGGTCAAGGTAGTAAATGCTTCGGTCTTCCAGCTCCTCTTTGATATTCGAAATACCCAAGCGGTGCGCAATCGGCGCATAAACCTCCATTGTTTCCTGCGCTTTGAACAGCCGCTTTTTTTCCGGCCAAGCATCACCGGTTCGCATGTTATGCAGGCGGTCGCACAGCTTAATCAGCATCACCCGCACGTCGTTGCTCATCGCCATGAGCATTTTGCGCAGATTTTCGGCTTGCTGTTCCTCCACGGAAGAAAACTTAATCCGCGTCAGCTTGGTGACGCCGTCTACCAAAAGCGCGACATCGCCGCCAAACTCGCTTTTCAGCGTGTCTAAGGGCACCGTTGTATCCTCTACGACATCATGCAAAAGCGCGGCAATGATGCTGTCCGTGTCCAGTCCCAAATCTGCTACAAGGCACGCCACAGCCAACGGATGGCTGATGTACAGCTCGCCCGAAAGACGGCGCTGATCTCCATGCGCTTTTTCTGCAATATGATAAGCTTTTTCAATTTTTTCAAGGTCGTATTGACGCCCGGATTCCTGCATGCTGTGCAGCAGGTCTTCATATGTTTTTACGGTTTCTTTACGGTCAGCGTAAATCATAGCTTCTTTTCTTCCCCCTTTGTCAGCGCGCACAAAATCGGCGCAGCAGACAAGTCCTTCTTTTTTGTCACAGGCAGGGCTCGCCATACCGAAACGCCCTGCTCATTCACGGCGCGTTCAATCAGCGAAAGCTGTTCCAGCGCCAGCAGTGAAATTAAAATTTTACCGGTCTGCTCTTCTCCGAGCTTTGAGAAAACCGGCCGCAAATCATCCGCCGGCAAGCCCGAAGGCGCGGCAGTAATCAAGCGATAAACGCAAGCCGTATCGGCGCGCTGGGGCAAAATCTCGGCGCACTGCTCAGCCGACGGCTGCATGCCGTACTGAACAGCTTCGCACAGCTCTGCCATTTGTGCGTGGCGCTCGCTCATTCCGGCAGGGCGCACATCCAAAAGACGCGCCGACACCATGGCGCCGGTTTTGCCCTCATAAACCGACAGCGAAACTACCGCATCAACGCACGAACCTGCCCCGTAAGCAAATTGTGCGCAAGATGTGCCGAACACCACGGCATAAAGCGTACACTCTTCCCGGCGCATCCGTACACGGCAGTGGCGCCCGTCACCAACGGGATAAACCCCCTCAATCAAGGCGTTTTTCAAAAGAAAAACCGGGGTGGGGTTCCCGTTTCCGAAAGGCGCTAAGCGCTCCAGCGAGCGCACCTGATCTTCGCGCACAAGCGCGGGTGAAAGCTCCGCGTCAACCGTCAGCGGCGGATGGTGCAAAACCGTATGATGCCGGGCCGCCCAGCTGTTTACCGCCGCGCGAAACGCCTCCAAATTCTCCTCGCGCACCGAAAGCCCCGCGGCGGCGGCATGCCCGCCGAAGCGCAGCAAATGCTCAGACGCAGAGGCAATCGCATCATAAAGCGAAAATCCGGGAATACTGCGTCCTGAGCCTTTTCCCTCTCCGTTTTCATCAATCGAAATGACAATCGCAGGTTTTCCGAACCGCTCTACCAAGCGGGAGGCAACAATGCCGATGACGCCTTGGTGCCATCCCTTGCCCCAAACTACGATCATACGCTCGTTGTCGTGTCCGTCTGCACCGGCAATCTGCTCCATAATTTGAGCGGCAATATCTTGCTCGGTCTTGCGGCGCTCATTATTTTGCTCAATCAGCTCATGTGCAGTCTCCTCGGCTTCCTCCTCATCTTCGCACAGCAAAAGCTGCAAAGCGGCAGTAGCGTCTTTCATGCGTCCTGCGGCGTTCAGCTTCGGTGCAATGGCATAGGAAATGCTTTCGGCGGTCAAGGGCTTATCTTCCAGCCCGCAGGCCGAAATCAACGCGCGCAGTCCCGGTCGCTCGCTGTCTTGCATCAATTCCAAACCGGCTTTCACAAGCGTGCGGTTTTCCCCTTCGAGCACCATGATATCCGCCACCGTTCCAATGGCGGCCAAATCGGCGTAATAGGCCAGCATTTCCTCACATGAGGCGCCTTCCAAGGCGCAAATCAGCTTATAGGCTACCCCTGCACCGCACAGCGTTTTGCACGGGCTTGTATCATAAGGCAGCTGCGGATCAATCAGCGCTGCGGCCTGCGGCAGTGTTTCGGGAGGCAAGTGATGGTCGGTTACCACGACATCCATGTCCAGCTCTGACGCGCGCGCCACTGCTTCAGCAGCTGAAATACCGTTATCTACGGTAATAATCAGCTGCACGCCTTTTTCGGCCATCTGTTCTACGGCCGGTACAGACAACCCGTAGCCGTCCTCTTCGCGGTTAGGCAGTTTGTAGTACACTTCCGCGCCGATGGAGTCCAGATAAGTGTAGAGCATAGCGGTTGCCGTCACGCCGTCTACGTCATAATCCCCAAACACTACCACGCGTTCTCCGCCGTCAACCGCACGGTGAATGCGCTCTACCGCCTGTTCCATACCGGCCAGCATCATTGGATCGCTGAGCGCACTCACCCCTTCACACACGGTTCGGGCCGTTTCCGGGTTCGTGTAACCGCGGGCTGCCAGTACACGGCAAAGCAGCTGGGGCATTTCCAGCTCGCGCGCTAAACGCTGCACCTGCTCAGATTCCAAAGCTTGTATTTTCCACGGGCGATAGTACATAAATCAGTTTCTCCTCATTCGGGCCTATAATATGCCGATTTATTTCAGCAGCGGGCTTTCATATTCCAGCCCGTCTTGGTTCAAAATTACGTTCATAGCAGAAATTTCAGCAGAAATATCCATTGCTGCATGTTTCAACAGTTTTTCGCGCACCGTTTGAAAGGCACCATTGATCTTGTGTAAAAAGCCGACAATGTTGCTTTCAACTTCATCGCTGACCGAACTATTTTGATCCTCCACATCATTGTATGCTTTCAAAAGCTTTAAGGTAGTAGGCAAATAACAGCTGGCAAACCGCCTGACATTGTCCTGGCTTTCCGGGTGGCTCTGCAGCCAATCAAGCAGCTGTTCTGCCTGCTGATAAAGCTGAATGGTTTGCTATTTCACTTCTTCAACATCTATTTTTTTGTTCCTCTTTGAGGGAAAGCAAAAATTTCTGAACCTGCGAAATTGTGTCGGTTTGTGCAGCAAATGCTGCTTGCGAGTGCAAAACATCGTCAGAAGAACCAAGTCGGCCGGCTTCTTTTAAATAGAGTGCATACGCTTCTTTGCTTGCAAACAATTTATTCTCCTCGATACAGAGGTATAAATCTCCCAAATTGCCGTTTTCAGATAAGCTGCGGATTTCCCTAACGATGTTCGGGATACTTTTTCGCAGGGACATGGAAAGCTCATCTAACGTGCAGAAAACGCGGTTCTGCATAATACACTGATATGGCTCCGGGCGTGCTGGGGGCTCTTTTACATTCCGCAGAACCAGCGCAACAGTGGCAATTGCAGCAGCACCGAAGAAAACTGTTTGTATTTCCGACAGCGGCGGTTGCACTACAATAGGCGCAAGCAAGCACATAACATACAGAACACCCGCAGTGACGAATAACCAATTAGAAGCCTCTTTCCAAAAACTATGCTGCTGATTCATGACTACCCCTTCCTTCTTCCCTTTGGTTTTCCGCCCCACACATCTGACGGTTTATTCTGACCGTATCGCTGACTCTTGTATCTCAGCCGATATCAACGTATTCTGCCGGAGCGCTTATTGCTTCAATCCATCATCCTGTAAACCGTCTTGACGCAAAATTGTCTGCATAGCAGAAATTTCAGCGGATACATCCATGGCCGTATGTTTTAAAAGGTCATCGCGCAGCGTTTGAAACGCTTGATTGATGGTGTTTAAAATACCTGTAATGTTTGTTTGAATTTCATCGCTCACACGGCTGTCTTGTGCGCTTACATCATTGTAGGTTTTCAGCAGCTTCAGCGTTGTGGGCAGATAATATCCCGTAAAACGCTTGACAGCGCTCTCGCTTTCCGGGTGCGCTTGCAGCCAGTCAATCAGCTGCTCCGTTTGTTCGCTCAATCGGTCGGTCTGTTCTTTGACGCTCGGCTCTGTAATGGGCACGCTTTCTTGCTGCAACCCTTTTAAGAAGTCCCGCAGTTCCGCCGTAACGCTTTCCTGAGAAGCAGCCTCCCGCGTTTGCTGGGGCAGAGCGTCCGTTTGCGTCGTCTGTATGGCGAGATACGCCTGGTAGGCGGTGTGGTTTGCAAACAGCCGGCTCGCATCGGGCGCGAGGTACATTCCCTCAAAACCGCCGCCCGTGACCATTTTGCGCACTTCCCGTACGGTCTGCGGAAGGGGCTTTCCCACCGCCGCGGCAAGTTCTTCTATTTTGCAGCTGCTGCGGTCGGCTAAAACGCGGTGATACTGCATTAGCCGCAAAGCCGGGTAGCTTTTCACTTTGCAAATCACCGCGGGAATGGCAAAAGCGCCCGCCAGCACCCATATTGGTGCAGCATCAGAAAGCGGACCATCAAGCACACTCATACCGCTGACAGCCAATAAGATAAACGATACAAGCCCCAAACCGAACGCAGTGCCTTTCAATGCTTCATAATTTCCTTTGAGTTCTTTCAGGCGTTTTTCCCATTTTGCTTTCTTGGGAGGCAGCCAGCCGGCTTTCACCATTTTTTCCTGCGCGGCACCAAGGCCGGCAATCAGCTCACTGCCGACACTTTTCCCGACATCTTTCAGGCCGCTGCCAACGCTTTTAGACACTTGACCTACTGTCTTTCCGACATCTTTTGCCAGCGGTGCCAATTCCTGCGAAAGCTGCTGCACCGTATTTTGCAGGTCTTTTCCCAGTTCCGCCAAGTCGCGTTCCCAGTCTTCGCCGCTCGAATATCCTTTTTTATTCCTATCTTCCATGCCCCTTCACCCAAACCATCTTTTAAAATTTTATATAAGTTTTATGAAAACTCAAAATTTTTCGTTTTTCTGAAAAAGTACTGTCCCCACAGCTCCTCACCACCCAGAAAAACCGATGCATATTTTAACTTTTAGAAATGCTCCAGTGAACGCAGAACGGCAGATGCAACACGAACGCCGTCCACAGCAGCCGACATGATGCCGCCCGCGTAGCCTGCCCCTTCTCCGCAAGGGTACAGCCCGTCAATGTCGCGGCTGATAAAATCCTCGCCGCGCTGCAGGCGTATCGGCCCTGATGTTCTCGTTTCCAAACCGGTGAGCACCGCCTCCGGCGCAGTATATCCGCGCAGTTTTCGGTCAAAGGCGCCCAGCCCGATGCGCAGTGTTTCGGCTAGCTCGTCCGGCAGCAGTGCACCCAAATTTGCAGCGGTGACACCACGCGGATAAGTGGGCTGTACATCGGTGATCTTCAGCTTTCCCTCGCCTTTCAAAAAGCTTTGCACATTTTCCGCCGGGGCGGCATAACCGCCGCCTCCCGCGGCAAAAGCACGCCGCTCCAAGGTTCGCTGAAACTCCATCGCACGCAGTGCATCGTTTCCGAAATCTTCCGGCGACACACTGACAGCCACCGCAGCATTGGCGTTTTTGCCGTCGCGGGCATGCAGGCTCATTCCGTTTGTTACAACACCGCCCGCTTCACTGGCGGCCGCCACCACTTGCCCGCCAGGGCACATGCAGAAACTGTAAACACAGCGCTTTCCGACGTGATGGGAAAGCTGGTATTCTCCGCGCGGCAGTGCCGGATGCCCGGCCGCGTCGTGATACAGGCTCTGTTCAATTTTTTCCTGAAGATGCTCTGCGCGAAAGCCCACGCTAAAGGGCTTTGCCGCAAGCGTCATGCCGTTTTCATGCAGCATCAAAAAGGTATCGCGAGCCGAATGACCCACTGCAAGCACCAAGTGCTCACAGGGAATTTCTCCGTTTTGCGTTTTCACTGCGTGCATCGAACCGCCGCGCGTGACAATTCCCGTCATTTTGGTGTCAAAGTGAACGGTTGCCCCAAGGCGAATCATTTCCTCGCGAATCGAAGCAATGACACCGCGCAGAAGGTCGGTGCCGATATGCGGTTTTTGACGCACCGCAATTTCCGCCGGTGCTCCGTGCTCGAGCAGTGTCTGCGTTACAAAGGCGCACAGCGGATCTTTAATGCGCGTTGTCAGCTTTCCGTCAGAAAACGTACCCGCGCCGCCCTCGCCGAATTGAATGTTTGCGTCTTCGTCCAGCTCGCCGCACGCTTCAAAACGACGCACACGTTCTGCGCGCTCTTCCACACGCGGGCCTCGTTCAAGCACCACCGGGCAAAGCCCGGCGCGCGCCAATACCAGCCCGGCAAAAAGCCCGGCAGGCCCCAGTCCGCACACAACCGGCGGATGCTCCGGCTTTTGGCTCACGTTTGGAAATTCAAAAATTGGCGGATAAACCACGCTGATATCCGCACCTTTTTGAGCAAACTTCACTTCTTTTTCCGGCTGTGCCAATGAAACCGCCACCGTATAAACGAGTTCCGGCGCTTTGCGTCTGGCATCAACTGATATTTTAGAAATTCCCGCATACCTCACATCGCCGTGCGAAAGCCCAAGCTTTCGCACGGCGATGCGCACAGCTTCCTCCTGCCCGCGGGAAAGCGGCAGGCGAATCTGATTCACTAAAATCATGAAGCACTTTCTCCCACACATAGCGCAGTATAAGAACCCGTTGCAAACACGCTGGTGCTTCCGGGAATCACAATGACCACCGGCACTCTGACCTGTCCGCTTTTGGCTTCAATCGACGAAGCGTCTACCTGCGCAACAATATTGGCAGCGCTCAGCTCTTCCAGCTCGGTTTTTTCACCTACAAGCTTCACATCGCTGATTACGTCGGTTGTCACAGTCACCTGAACGCCCGTCTGCACATTGATGACACGGATATCCTCCACGTTCACTGTTTTTGAGTCAAACTGCTGCGTGTTAAAGTTCACGACAATGGTTTGCACATTGTCCACATTGACAAGCCCCTCCGGCAGCTGTACGTTGATCGTCATCGGCACACCCGGCTCAAATTTCGTCATGTCGATGAACCCAACCGTTACTTCCGTCACCGGGTCAATCTGTTCCGGTGTGCCGCCAATGGTAATTTCATTCACAGACAACTGCGGCGAAAGCTGTGCTGTGTCGTAGTTGCTGGGCAGACCCGTGTATTCAATTTTCACAGGCACTTTCTTTGTTTTATAGATGTTAATTCCGATTTCCACCTGCTCGGCATCTGCCGTGATATTCCCCTCTTCGAGCACCGCACCGTCTGCGTCACGATACTCTAAGTGCGCTGTCGCCAAAATAGAATTGGTGTACACTTGATCGGCCAAAACCGGTTTTGCCACCACTTTCGCCACACGGTCAATTTCGGATTTCGGGCCGCGCAGCGTTACCTCCTGCGGAGAGGGAAGCGCAGCATCCGGGAAGTAATCATCCGGCGTTTTCAATTCGCTTAAATCGACTTCAACGGCAAATTTTTTGCTGCTCACTTGTTCAAATGTCACTTCTACCACGTCGGACGGCATTACTTCAATAATATTGACAGAATCAGCAAAACTGACACCGGAGCGCTTGGCCTCCAAGCGAAGCGAGTACGTTCCCGCGTTCGTCACGCCGGAGTAGTCCGGATATACAATAAAATCGGAAGCGGTTAAACGGCTTACCACATTGCCGTCGCCCACAACTTTCAGCTTTACAGACATGTCAGGCGGGTCGATAATATCGAGCCCGCGGAACGAATAGGCGGAAGTATTGTAATCCCAGCTCACCTTTACGTTGGAAATCACCCATTCTGTGTTCGGCTGAAGCGTCACCACAATGCCCCACAGCACCATGGCGGCAAAAAGGCTGAACACCGCGCAAAAACGCTTATCGGCAAAGATTTTCTCAAATGTGCCGCCTGCTTCCTTTTTATCTTTTTTCGCCATGCTTTTTCCTCCAGAACGGCTGTTTTTTCTCTTCTACTTCGGGCGGAACCACATCGCCCTCCAGAAGGCTGAAAAGGTTTTGACGGTCCAGTCTGCGAATCAAAACACCGTTTTTCGCAAGTGAAATAATGCCTGTTTCCTCGCTTACCACCACGACAACCGCATCTGAGTTTTCACTCATGCCAAGTGCCGCGCGGTGGCGCGTTCCCATGTCTTTGCCGATTTCCAAGTTGTCGGAAAGCGGAAGAAAACACCCTGCCGCTTCAATCTTTCCGTCGCGGATTACTACCGCGCCGTCATGCAGAGGCGTTCCCACATAGAAAATTGTTCCTAACGTTTCGGGCGTTACCTCTGCGCCGAGGTAGGTTCCCGTTTTGATAATCTCACTCAAATTGGTTTTTCGTTCAAACACAATCAGCGCGCCTGTGCACGTATCGCTCAAACGCTCCGCCGCGTCGCACACCGCAACCGCCGCACTTTTCCAAGCGGCACGAACATCTCCGGGCATTTTTTTGCTGCGGAACAGCTCAATTCCCATAAAATTGGCACGTCCCACCTGCTCCAGCGCGCGGCGCAGCTCCGGCTGAAACACCACCACAATGGCCACAAGGCCAAAGCTCATAATTCCGTTGATAATCCAATTCAGCGTGCGCATGTTCAAAATCATAGCCGCAGCCCATGCAATCAAAAGAACTAAAATTCCTTTCGCAAGCTGTGCCGTTCGTGTTTGCCGCACCAGCTGAATAATCTCATAGATAATAAACGCAACCACTAAAATATCCAGTAAATCAAAAGGAAAACTGAAATTCGCGGCAAGCGTATTGAAAAAAGCCGACACGCTTTCCTCCTCCTTTTTTCTCCGTTTTTTTTGTCTGTTCTCACACCACTGTCAAAAAGCGCACGGATTTACGCATGTGTCAGCAAACACACCGCATGTGCCGCGATGCCTTGTTCTGCGCCCGTAAAACCGAGCTTTTCCTCCGTTGTCGCCTTGACGGAAACGTCCTCTTTTTTCATGTTTAAGGCCGCGGCAATGTGCTCGCGCATCGTTTCAATGTGAGGCGCAAGCTTCGGGCGCTGGCAAAGAACGGTTGCGTCAAGATTGCCCACGCGCCAGCCTTCCTCAGAAAGAATTTCTCCCACACGGCGCAGCAGCGCAATGCTGTCCGCACCTTCATAAGCAGGGTCGCTGTCGGGAAACAGTTTTCCGATATCCCCTTTTGCAGCTGCTCCCAGCAAAGCGTCCATGACCGCATGAGTCAGTACATCCGCGTCGGAATGGCCCAAAAGACCTTTTTCAAACGGAATCTCCACACCGCCCAAAATCAGTCTGCGGCCTTCTACCAGACGATGCACGTCATATCCGTGTCCAATTCTCACGGGTTCTCTCTCCTTTTTCGCGGGAAGGTCTTCCCACGTTGTAATTTTGTAGTTGGCATAGCTGCCCTGCGTCAAAACCACACGTTTTCCGGCTCTTTCATAAACAGAACAGTCATCCGTGACACGGTCTGCCGGGGTATGTTCCAAAAGCGCTAAGTATTCCTCGCGCCGAAAGCACTGGGGCGTTTGCACTGCAAACAGCGTGCTTCGGTCCGGCGTAGACTGCACCACATCTTTTTTTGCAATTTTGACGGTGTCTTTTACAGCCACGGCAGGAGCAGCCGCGCCGAAATGCACCGCCGCCGCCAGCGCACGCTCAATTACGTCTGCACTTACAAACGGACGCGCCGCGTCGTGAATGGCAACATAATCACCCGTTGCGGCACGCAGTCCTTCGCACACACTGTCATGGCGTGTTGCGCCCCCTTTTACCAAACGCACTACACCCGACATCTTCTTCACGGCATCCTGCACATAAGGGCGGCGGGGATCGCTCACGACAACCAGCTCATCCACCGCCGGATGGTCTGCCAAAGCACGCATACTGCGCAGCAGAACACTTTGCCCTTCCCATTCGTATGCCAGCTTATCAAAGCCCATGCGCGTGGAATTTCCCGCCGCTACAATAATAGCGCTCACGCGAAAGCCGCTGAACATTCAACCGCCCCCTTACTTCTTCTGCAATGCCAGCAAAACCGCAAGGGCCGGCACAGGAAACAACTGCGGAATTAAAACACCCAGCGCATCCGGAAACGAAACTAACATACAAAACAGCACGGGCAGAAACACACACGCCGCATGCAGTAAATACCATTTTGTGACTTCGGACGCGTCCGGTGCAGCAGAAAACGCTTTTGCCAAACACCAAAGCCCTGCGGCAGCAAAGCCCAGCCCAAGCAGCGCACTGAAAATACGAAGTGCATCGACATAACCAGCCGCGCCCATTGCGGCAAAAACGACAGCCGAAGCCCCGGCGGAAACGCCCCACGCTTTCCAAAACAATTTCTTTGTCTTTTCTGTCATGGTGAACTCCTTATGTAAATGGCGCACCACGCCACCTTAAATACTTTATCATTATAACACCTATCGTTCCCCTTTACCAGCCCCGACGTGTGAAAAGTATTCAAAAATCGGCTCGTGCGCGCACTGATGCGGCGAAATGAAATTCTGACAAAAGCTTCTCTTATTTTTGCAAAATTGAGTATTTTAGCGCGGCTCTCCCCTAAAATTCTGTTCCATGCAACAAAAAAGGCTTCTCTTGACTCCCAATCTTGGAAAAGAGAAACCTTTTTACAATTTAAATTTTATTTTGTTCTAATCGTTTTGCCGCCTTAGCCGTGTTGCTTGAAATGTTTTGAAGCAGCTGAAGCGCTTCACCCGCCGCATAAATTCCAAAGCTGGCAACAACACTCGCCAATGCTAACACAATCGCAAGAACTCCTAAGCGATCGAGCAATGTTAAGGCCAATATCCCGGCTGCTCCGTTTACCACCGCATATATTTTCAGCACCTGCGCAGCCAAATTTTTATTTCGATTGCCCATTGCGTCAGACTGATTTTTTCTCGCCTCGACAACGCTGCTGATTACCATATCGATTTCGGGCGTTTTCTGAATGTTTGCCTGAACCGGCTTTCGATCTGGAATTTCTTTCCCCTGCGCCTGCATCAGCATGATGTCAGCGGCGGACGGTTGCTGAATGTGGGTATCTTTTAAAGGGTTGCTTGTTTCGTTCATTTTATTGTTCTGCTCCTTTTTCATTTGCTTACCCTGTTGCTTTTCTCTCATATTTTCGCCTTGTGCAAAAATCTTTCCACTTCTTTATGCTATACATCAGCTGTTTCTGCCTCAATTTCATCCTCGAAAATATAGTCTAAATCGTTAATGTAATTTCTGGCTTCGTTGCGGTAGTCATTGATCGTTGTTGTCATTTGTTCAAAACTTCCTGTTGGGTCTTGGCAAAAATCAAAAAACGAATTTGTTGTTGCATAATAACCTTTCAAACTGGGATAGTGCTCATAATCAGAATACTTCTCACCTAATGTTTTCATTTGATTTTTCGCTTCACGCAAGCAATCCTGAGTAAACTGAATCTTTCCGTTTGCCGTATATGCTTCTTGCACAATTTTCACACATATTGAAAACATTTCATCCTCAAAAAGTATAAAAAACGTATCGAGATCAACATTCACATCTAAAAGATCCTTCATCCCCAAATCCGCCAACAGCGCAGAAAATCCTTTTTCTAAATCATCCTTAGAAAGAGACAATTCATCCGCAAGCAACTCTATACTCATCTCATCCTTTTCATATATTCCCAGTTGCCATGCTGTATAAATATCTTCACTTATTACCTCTACCGTTTGATAGGCAGAATTTATGTTATCGTAAGCTAATTTAGAAGCTTCAAATGCTTTCTTTTCTTTCCCACAGGAACACATCATCAACACCATGCCTGCCAGCAGCATCACCGATAGAAATTTTTTTACATTTTGATTCATTTTTCTTCCTCCTTCAAATTTCATGCTTAAAAATAGTATAGAAAACTTTGCATTTATTGTCAATAAAACTATACATATTTAGATAATTTATTATCACTTAGTGAATAGTAAAGTTATCATATAAGGAGGTGGTAACTTTGATTTCCTCCACCATTAAAGCATTGCGTGCAAATATGGGATTATCTCAAGCCGCTTTGGCTAAAAAACTGGGGGTTACACGTGCAAGTGTCAACGCTTGGGAAATGGAAATTTCTTCCCCCACCGCACAGTATCTTGTTGAAATGGCGCGTTTGTTTCATACTTCTACCGATTTCATCTTAGGGCTGGAATCGGAAGAAAAAATTGTGCTGAGGGAAATGACGGAAGAAGAAAAACACCTTGTCTACAACCTTGTAGAGTATATTTCCAAACAGCACGAATGACAAAGAAATTTACACATCAGCCTTTCTATCTGTATACTGCGTTTAAAAAGCACAAAAAATCCTCTCCTGTTTTCCGTTTCAAAAACAGGAGAGGATTTTTATTTTACAGTTCTAATTTTACGCAATGCGATGGCTTTTCTTATCCAGACGCATTTTATCGGAAATCATCGCGATAAATTCCGAGTTGGTCGGCTTACCGCGCAAGTTATGAATCGTATATCCAAAATAGCTGTTTAAGGTATCCACATCACCGCGGTCCCACGCCACTTCAATCGCGTGGCGGATGGCGCGCTCTACACGGCTGGAGGTGGTGCTGTTGCGCTTGGCAATTTCCGGGTACAGTTTTTTCGTCACACTGTTGATATACTCCCCGTCGCTCACTGTCAGCAAAATGGCGTCGCGCAAGAATTGATAACCTTTGATGTGGGCGGGCACACCGATTTGGTGCAGAATATCCGTTACCGTACACTCATCATCAGGTACATGGATACGCTTTGCAGGGCGTCCCACCGCGTTCAAAACGCGCTGTACCATGGCCTCCGGATCAAACGGCTTTAAAAAATAGAATAAGAACCCGCTCTCGACCAGCTCGGCCTCCAAAGCGTCGTCAGAAAAACCGCCCATGACGAAGAAAGCCGCTTGTACCCCCTGCTGTTCGCAGCGCTGCTTCACACTGATCGCGTCTAAGCCCGGCATAAACGCATCCAGCACAACCACATCAGGCCGCTGCTCTACAATTGCGGCCAGCGCGCGGTGCCCGTCTTTTTCACAAACAATGCATTCTGCCTGCTTTTGACGCAGAATTTCCGCGCAGTTTTGAGTTAAGCCCTCATTAGAATCCGTCATCAATACTTTTACTTGTGCCATTGTTCTTTCCTCCAAAATTCCGGAGCATTCTTTTTGCTTTTACAAAAAGGCTCTTGTTTTTTCTGTTTTGTTTTCATAGCGCAGGCTTGTCCTGCTTTCACCGGCGATACACATTTCGCGTGTTCCTGCCGTTCTATTCCAGATATTACCATATATTTCCATTATTGGCAATAGTTTCTCGCTAAAAATTTCCATAAATTGTAAATCTTTTCTTTTTCGACAATTTCCATCACGTTAAATTCTTTGCATAGATTATTTTGGAAGCAGAACATAACAAGAAAAGCCCCGCATCTGAACGACGCAGGGCACACCTATGACCAATATTGTTTCCCTAAGAAACCACAACTTATAAAATGAAAACAAATTTTTCTTCTTCCACTCGTTTAAACCCTGCGCTTTCAAACATTCTTTGTGATTGCGTATTGAAAGAATAAATTTGCGCATACAGCTCGTGCATGCCCTTTTCTTTTGCCAATTTGATAATTTCGCCAATCACTCTGCGGCCAATATGCTTATTTTGAAAAGGCTTTGCCACTACAATATTGATTTCCCCATTTGTTTGAAGGCAAACATCCCCACACAATCTATTCTTATATTTGATATAAAATAAATCGCCCCGTTGCTTTAAACACCGATACATTGCCTTTAGTACGTTTAAATCATATACACTATCCCGATTATCCACTTGCTTACATAAATCTAAATCTTGATACCAAGCCAAAGCCGTGGCGTAGTTTGGATAATATTCAACCAGTTTCATTTCCGCATCAACCACTCGGTATTTCATTCTCATCCCTCTATTCCAAATGTTGGATTGCGCTCACACATCAATAGAATGAATTCCTGTGCATTTTCTGTCTTCATCAAATTGAAAGCGTACAATCCAAGGCATCACATCCTTTATTTTGTTGAAATCATCATAACCGAAAGAAGGGTCATAAAAATTGATAATTGTGCTTAAAGCCGTTCCATGGCTTCCAATCACAATATTTTGATCGGCATACTTGTCAAGCGCTTGATTGAGCGCTTCGATATTTCTTATCTGAACCTCTTTTAAAGATTCCCCATCAGGCAGTTTAAAATTGAAGTCATTCCACTGTTTTTCTGCAAATTCCGTAAAATCACCAATCCAGCCGCCGCTTATTTTTCTTTCTTTGAAGTTCTCCACAAGCCCAATTTCAAACCCGTAAGTATCCGCAAAATCTTTCACGGTGTCAATCGCTCTCTTATAAGGGCTCGACAGAACCGCATCTATTTTTTGATTGGATAAAAACTCGGTCACTCGTTTTCTATCTTTCATCCCTTTTTCGGACAGCTCTCTGCGTGCATCGTCGTGATTTTCATAATTAGGCTGTGCATGACGCACAAAATAAACCGTTGTCATAGCGTCCTTCCTCACTTAATTTGATTTGCCACCAGTATACTACACTCAACCAGCCGTATCAAACATTTGTTCAAAAAACAAACAGGCAGCCCGAAAGCTGCCTGTTTGTTTATGACGCAATCTGAGAAGGATTCTGCGCCGCTGCGTCTAAGGTTTCCAGCATATTTTCCCCGAAAATCCCATAACCGCGCGTGGGGTCGTTCACCAAAACGTGTGTGACCGCCCCGATGAACTTGCCGTTTTGGATAATAGGGCTTCCGCTCATGCCCTGCACAATGCCGCCTGTGGCCTCCAAAAGCTCGGGGTCTGTCACGTGAATTACCATGTTGCGGTTTGGGTCGTCGGAATTGAGTGCAATTTTTTCAATTTGCACCTCATACCGCTTAGGCTCCTGCCCCTCTAAGGTAGTGATGATTTCCGCTTTGCCCGTCGTGACATCCTGCGCCAGAGCCGCCTCCATTTCCTCTCCCTTAATATAAGAGGAAAGCGTGCCGTACACGCCGGACTCTCCGTTCACAGTAATGACGCCGGAAGGAAGAGCGGTCAAAAAGCTTCCTTTCAGCTCGCCTGGGCTTCCCGCCTCGCCGCGCACCACGCCGGTAATGGAAACCGGCACAATTTCACCTTTTAAAAGAGAAATCGTCACGCCGGTGTCAGCATCGTGAATGGAATGCCCCAGCCCTGCAAACATTTGATGCGTGCTTTCCGTAAAGGTAAGCGTGCCGATGCCTGCCGACGAATCACGCACCCACATGCCGGTGCGGTAAGCACCTGCCGAGGCATCTTTCACGGCTGTGAGAATGACGCTTTTTTCCACGCCGTCGCGCAGATACACTACTTCGGCGGGCGCGCCTTTTAATTGTTGAATCGCTCCGGCGACATCCTCGTTTGTTTTCGTTTCGGTTCCCGCAATGGAAACAATTACGTCACCCATGCGCAAACCTGCATCTTTCGCGGGGTTTTGATAGCCGGACTCCGTATAAATATCGCTGAATCCCACCACCATTGCACCGTTGGCAAACATTTTAATGCCGAACGGCGTTCCGCACACTTGCACCACACGACGATCCACCACCTTCGCGCGCACCGTCTTAATCGGAACTAAACCTGCAATGCTTAAATCGGCGTTGTACGAAGCGCCGCTTTGCAAATTAGCCACGGCATCACGCGGGCCGGAAGGTGTGCTGAACAAAAACGGCATTCCTGCCACGCGCACACCGTCGCCCGACCTCACTAAAAACGTATCCGGCAATAACGTGCTGATGTACATGGCAAATGCAAATGCCGCCACCACCAAGCCCGATGTAAAAAAACACGTCCATTTGATGATTTTTTCCATTGGCTCGCCTCCTGACACACATCGGCTTTTCAGCGCGTTTGCGCACAATGAGCCGTTCTCGTTTTTCAGTATGTCCCGAAAAAGGCGATTTAATCATCGCGTGGGTCTTTCCTCCAATCATGCGCTTGTTTGCTTTTCAGAAAAATCCTTACCGCAAAAACCGCTGTCAGGATTTTCCGATGCCGAAAAGTGTTCGAATGACCGCCGCAAGCACAGGCCCTACCGCCACTGCGACCGCAACCCAAACAAGCTGTGAAATTCCGAGCGCACAGGTGGAAAACAGAGGCTGGAGCGCAGGCGCATAAACGCACAGAACCGCCAAAAGCACCGAACATGCCGCAGCAGCGCACAGCCACGGGTTTCCGCCAAAGTGCAGGCCTCTGCCTCGGCACTCAAACAAATGCAGCATTTGGCTGAACACAACAGTTAAAAAACAGGCACTGCGCGCCATCAGCAGGTCGCCGCTCTGCATGAGCACCGCGCCGTAGCAAGCGCAGGCCGCCGCACCCAAAAGCGCGCCGCGCAAAGCAATCACTGCGCCGAGTCCGTGTGCAAAAAGCCCTTCCTGCTTCGGACGGGGCGGCTGCTCCATAATATCCTCCGAAGGCGGCTCCAGCCCCAGCGCAATGGCGGGCAAGCCGTCGGTAAAGAGATTGACAAGCAGAATCTGAATCGGCAGCAGCATGACGGGAAGGTTCAAAAGCATGGCAAACAGCATGCCTGTGACTTCGCCCAAATTGGAAGTCAAAAGGTAACGCACAAAGCGGCGGATATTTTGATAAATGACACGTCCTTCTTCCACCGCCGATACAATCGTGGCAAAATTATCGTCGAGAATGACAACGCCGGATGCCTCTTTCGTCACGTCGGTTCCGGTTTTTCCCATTGCAACGCCGATATCGGCCTCTTTTACTGCCGGAGAATCGTTCACGCCGTCGCCTGTCATGGCGGTAATTTGCCCAACTGATTTGTAAGCGCGCACAATGCGCAGTTTATGCTCCGGCGAAACGCGCGCGTACACCGGTGTTTTCATGCAAATGCGCCGCAGCTCGTCGTCACTCATGTTTTCCAGCTCCGCGCCCGTGACGACACGGTCAGAGGCGTGTGCAATTTCTACACTGCGCGCCACTGCAAGCGCTGTTTGCGGCGCATCACCCGTAATCATCACGGGTTTAATGCCGGCTGCACGGCATTTTCGCACTGCCGCACGCACCTCCGGGCGCGGCGGGTCCATCATGCCCATCAGGCCCAAAAAGCACATCTTTTCCTCGCCGCCCTGCGGGCCGTTTTCCGCAAACGCCAACACACGAAGCGCGCTTTTTGCCATCTGTTCCATCTTACGCCGAATCCGCTCACGGTCAGAGGACGTCATGGCACGCTCGCCGCCTTCATCCATAATGCGTTCGCACCGCTCCAGCAAAACATCAGGTGCACCCTTGCAAACGAGTTTTTCCTGCCCGCGTCCTTTCTTTACCACAACGCTCATTCGTTTTCTGGTCGAATCAAACGGCGTTTCTGCAGTAATGCGGTGGGTGCGCATTAAAATATTTTTTTCAATGCCCGCTTTGGAGGCGGCAACCAGCACCGCAACTTCCGTTGGGTCGCCGGAGGTTTCAAGCCGCTTGCCTTTCACATGGATTTGAGCCGTACTGCACAGCGCGCCTGCTTCCAGCAGCAGCGCCAGCGCCCGTGTGTGAAGCAAAGAAGCAGGCGCACCGTTTTCTAAAATCTGCCCGTCGCACTGTGCGCCGCTTCCTGTCACGGTAAACTCATGGTCGTTGACCCAAATGCGCTGTACCGTCATTTTATTTTGGGTAATCGTTCCTGTTTTATCGGTGCAAATCACACCGGCACAGCCCAAAGTTTCTACGGCATGCAGGCGCCGAATGACTGCGCCGCGGCGCAAAATCCGCCCGACAGAAAGCGCCAGTGTAATGGTGACAATCGCCGGAAGGCCTTCCGGAATGGCGGCGACCGCCAAAGAAACGCCCGTGAGCAGCATGGTTAAAAAGTCGTTTCCTTGAAGCCAGCCCAAACACGCCACTGCGGCGCATACAATCAGGCACGCCGCGGCTACAAAGCGCCCCAGCTGAGAAAGTTTTTCCTGAAGCGGCGTCGGCGCCTCCTCGGCCGTGTCCACAAGCCCCGCAATTTTTCCCATTTCGGTGCGCATGCCTGTTTTTGTAACAAGCGCGGCAGCGTGTCCGGTGAGCACCGTACAGCCCATAAAAATATTGTCCTGCGCCTTTTTCCGCACGGGCAAACTTTCGCCCGTCAGCATCGACTCATCGCACGACAGCTGAACCGCCTGCACAATCCGCGCATCGGCAGGAATTTTATCGCCCGCTTCCAAAATCAGCAAATCGCCCGTTACAACGTGAGCGGTCGGGATGGCTTGCTCGCATCCGTCACGGCGCACACGCGCCATCGGCGCGCTGAGCTCATTGAGGGCTTCCAGCGTTTTTTCGGTTCTGTATTCCTGCAAAAAGCCCATCAAAGCATTCACCAGAACGATCACAATAATGGCAATTGCCTCCGCCGTTTCCCCCATCAATGCACTGACGAGCGTCGCGGCAGCTAAAATTAAAATCATCAAATCTTTAAATTGCGAAAAAAACATCGCCGCAACGCTGTGTTTTTTTCCTTTTGACAGCACGTTTTCTCCTTCACTTTCCAAAATCCGGCGTGCTTCGGCGCCGGACAGCCCTTTCTCTTCGTAGTGCATCATCCACTTCTCCCTTGCTTTTTTGGCTCAAATAATATAAACTATGAAAAAGAATTTATTTTTATGATGAAGTTTTTGAAGACAAACCGTCCGCTCGTTCGTTATATAGGCAAGAGAGCACAAAGGAGGGCTTGCAGATGCTTGTATTTTTAAACCGATTTTTATTCGCGGCAAGCGTGATTTTCACCATATACGGGCTTTATTTTGGGTTGATCGGAGTGCGCGGTCTCACGCGCAAAGCACCCTCAATTCCCGTTTCCAAACCGCAAAAACGTATTGCCTGCGTCGTTGCGGCACGCAATGAAGCCGCGGTCATCGGGCCTTTGGTTGAAAGCCTTTTGGCGCAGGAATACCCGCGCGAATTGTTTGAAGTAATTGTGGCGCCCAACAACTGCACCGACAACACCGAGGCCATTGCCAAAAATGCAGGCGCCCGCATTTTCCACCCGAAAGGCGTGATTCGCAGCAAAGGTGAAGTACTTACTCAAGTGGTGGACGAGATTATTTTAAAAGAAGACTTCGACGGAATGTGTGTGTTCGATGCGGACAACTTAGCAGGCCGCGGCTTCTTGGCACGCATGAATGACGTCCTGTGCGCCGGTATTCATGCCGCGCAGGGCTTCCGAGATTCCAAAAATCCGGAGCAAACCGCGATTTCCGGCTGCTACTCGATCTGCTACTGGATGCTGAACCGCTTCTATAACACCGCCCGCGCTTCAATGGGCTTATCCGCACTCGTAAACGGCAGCGGTTTTGTCGTGAGCCGCGAGCTTTTAGAGGATTTGGACGGCTGGCACACCGTCACCATGACGGAAGATTATGAGTTCAGCGCACAATGTGCACTGCGCGGCCATCGTGTTCACTTTGTGCCCGATGCAGTCATCTACGACGAGCAGCCTTTAACCTTTGCCCAGAGCTGGCGTCAGCGCCGCCGCTGGACAACGGGCAGCTTGCAGGGTCTGCAAGAGTACGGCTTTGCGCTGTTCCGTCAGGCCATTGTGAAAAAAAGCTGGATTTGCTTTGACATGTATCTCACTTTCTTAATGCCGTTTGTCCAGCTGTTAGGTGTGCTTTTGGGCGCTCTTTCCTTAGGCCCTATCCTGATTTCCGGCGGGATTGTTTTGGGCGATATCGTCGTCAAAGGCATTGTCGCTATTGCTACTTTGCTGGCAGGCATGTTTATGGCAAGCGTCGTTGCTACCATCTTTATGGCGGCGTTGACCGTAGTGCTGAAAAAGGGTAATGTGAACGGCATGGAGCGCGGCATTGCTTCCTTCTGGCTGTTTGCTTTCAGCCACATGCTGCTGACGCTTCTCAGCTTTTTCCACAAAGAAACCAATTGGAAGCCCATTGCTCACACCAGCGTCAAGCGCTTGGGCGACGTGGAATAAACTTCGTTTTCTCCGGCTTCATCGCCAATTAAGAATCAAAGAGGAAGGGCAAAAGCCTTTCCTCTTTTTTCTTTCTGTACACTGTATATGCCGCATCTTGCACCGCCCTAATAAAAATAATTTTTTAACTAATATTTTAAATTATATTACTTTAAATTATTTATAATATTAAATAAAATCACTTTAAACTTATGATTATAATGTTTGTATGATGTTTTTTGACATGTTTAGGAAAGCACTTTACCGCACTAATACAGTTGACATAAGGCTGTGATTTCTGGTAAGGTTAGATTATTAGCTATATTTTAGTCAGCACGATGGCCGGTGCGAATGGCGCACGGCAAAACGGAGTGCACAGTGCTGTCTGATGATGTGAAAGAGAGGGGTTTTGCTTTATGAATATTCTTTTGAACCAGTTTATCCTTCCCGATGACCTTCAAAAGCTGTTGAATACCAGCCCAAGCGTCATTGTGCCGGAAACAAAATCCATGCTGTATGATCTCATCTTCGGCAGTAAAAGCACCCGTCAAGTTGACGTGCTGTATGAAGTAAACGGAGAGCTGGTAAAAGAGGCCACTGTTGCACGCTGTAAAAACGGCGCGGCCGTAAACTTCACGGAAGATTACATGCGTCGTCGCGATCCGGACTGCATGCGTATTTCGGACGACCAGCCCACCGATAAGCCGCGTTTTCAGGATGTATACGGTTATCCGTTTGACACGCTGCGCAAAGATACCTATGACTGGCTGGCAAAGCAGGAGCTGATTTTGGTTCCGTTTATGGCCGGCGGCTATGACTACGGCTATCCCGCTGTGATGGTTTGCCCGCGCAACGCCGCCTTCTTCGGCTTTGCGCTTTCCCAGCTGCAAGCTTTTGTCGAGGGCAAAAATCTGCAAACGTTTAAGCCCCGCGCCATTTTGTACGTTGCGCCGCCGTTCCGTCACACGCATTTTAACGGACGTCAAGTTTGCGTGCATCACCGCTCGGAAGACCTGCACGAAATTTTTGCCTACAACCTCTATCCGGGCCCCTCTGCGAAAAAAGGCATTTACAGCGTATTGCTGGATATCGGCGAGCAGGAGGGCTGGGTTACGGCACACGCCTCTGCGGCGCGCATCATCACCCCGTATGAAAACGAAATGGTCATGATGCATGAGGGCGCATCCGGCGGCGGCAAAAGCGAGCTTTTGCAGGACGTTCATCGCATTCCCGACGGCCGCGTTCTGCTCGGCACGGATACACAGACAGGCGAGTGCTACTACCTGACGATGAGCGACACTTGTACCATTGAACCCGTTACGGACGACATGGCAATCTGCCATCCTTCCTTCCAAACGGAAAGCGGCAAACTTGCCCTTTATGACGGTGAGGACGGCTGGTTTTTGCGTGTGGACGGCATTAAGCAGTACGGCAGTGATCCGATGTATGAACGCATCACGATTCACAGCAAAGAGCCGTTGATGTTCTTTAATATTCAAGGTGTTCCCGATTCCACCTGCCTTGTGTGGGAGCACACGATGGATTCCACCGGAAAGCCCTGCCCCAACCCGCGCGTGATTGTGCCGCGCAAAATGGTAGACCATATTGTCACAAAACCTGTGGAGATTGACGTACGCAGCTTCGGCGTTCGCATGCCGCCGTCCACGGAGGAGCATCCTGATTACGGCATCATGGGCTTAATGCACATTATTCCGCCCGCTTTGGCTTGGCTGTGGCGTTTAGTTTCTCCGCGCGGGTTTAAAAATCCCAGCATCACCGGAAACTCTCCGCTTGCCGGCGAGGGCGTCGGCTCCTACTGGCCGTTTGCCACGGGCCTGAAAGTAAAGCAGGCAAACCTGCTTCTCGATCAGATTCTCAACTCGCCCGGAACGCGCTATGTGCTGATTCCGAACCAGCATATCGGTGTGTATCAAATCGGCTTTGCGGCGGAATGGATTGCGCGTGAGTATCTGGCGCGCCGCGGCGGCGTTAACATGAAGATGGACCGTCTTGCACCCGCCCGCTGCTCGCTTTTGGGCTATGCACTGCGCGAAATGAAAGTAGACGGCCAGGAGATTCCCTCCAAGTTCCTGCGCACGGAAAAACAGGAGTCCCTTGGCAAGGAAGGCTACGACAAAGGCGCAGAAATCCTGTACGATTTCTTTGCCAAAGAGCTGGCTGAGTTCGACGTGGAAGAGCTGCACCCTGTCGGAAAGCAAATTCTCGACTGCTTTAAGAACAATGGCAGCGTAGAAGATTACTGCGCCATCACGCCGCTTGGCTTACAGCGCTGAAAACAGATTGCCGCCTGCATTTTGCAGGCGGTTTTTTCTTTTGCCTTTTCCGTTTGCATAACAGGTGTGTCCAAACGTGTTGTTTTTGGACAAAACTGCAAAAAAAATCAATCTTTCGCACAAGAACACAGCCGCAAAAGGTGCTATGATTAGGGTAAGAAATGAACAGAGCGGCATCCTTTTTATTTTCTCTTACAGGATGCCGTCGTGCCTTATCATCAAAGGAGTTTTGTGTTATGAAGGTTATTGTAACTGCCAGCTACGACGAAACCTGCCGTGTGATTGCTGAAATGATTGCCGGCCTTGTGAATGAAAAACCCGACTGCAAGCTGGGCCTTGCCACCGGCGGCACTCCGGTTCCCATTTACAAAAAGCTGATTGAGATGAACAAAGCCGGAAAAGTTGATTTTTCCAAAGTGCGCACCGTCAACTTAGACGAGTACTGCGGCATTCCCGGCACGCATGACCAAAGCTACCGTTATTTCATGAACACGAATTTGTTCGATCACATCAACATCGACAAAGCCAACACCTTTGTGGCGAACGGTATGGGTGATTTTGAGGCAAATGCCCGTGAATTGGAAGAAAAAGTGCGTGAGGGCGGCGTGGCTGACCTGCAGCTTTTGGGCATCGGCAACAACGGCCATATTGCCTTTAACGAAGCCAGCGATCATCTGATTTCCGTGGCTCACATTGAGCACTTGACCGAGAGCACCATCGACGCAAACGCCCGTTTCTTTGAAAAGCGCGAAGATGTACCTACCATGGCAATCACCATGGGCATGGGCGACATTATGGCCGCGAAGAAAGTAGTTTTGGCTGCAACCGGCCTTGCCAAAGTGCCCGCCATCAAGGGCTTGATCATGGATGATGTCATCACTACCCAGAACCCCTCTACCATGCTGAAAATGCACAGCGATGCTGTGATTGTCATCGACAAAGAGCTTGCTGACGCCGTGGGCTATCAGGCTTAAAACAACTGTTTCAAAACGCAGAAGCTCCCCTCTTTCACTCTGGTGAAAGAGGGGAGCTTTTTGGTTAAAACCTATTTTATACTTTTTGCAAAACACGGCGCTTTAAGGTTTGCGCCAGCCAAAACGCCGCAATTGCCTTTGCTGCGTCTGCCGGAATAAACGGCACAACACACAGCGACAAGGCCGCGGGTAAAGACGTGCCTGTTGCAAGGATAAACCAAGCCGTTCCCAGCGTATAGCAAAGCACGAGCCCCAGCGCCATGCCCGCCCAGCGCATTGGTGCAGAACCCTTTGCCGCTAAAGCCGTGCATCCCGCCAAAAGAAGATATCCTGCCACATAGCCGCCGGTAGGCGACAGGACAGCTCCAAGGCCGCCCTGCATGCCCGCCATCACGGGAAGACCGATTGCCGCCATGAGCCAATAAGTTCCCATGGAGAGAACCGCCATACCCGGCGAAAGAAGCATTCCGGATAAAAAAGCACCAAAAACGGCTAAATTAAACGGAACCGGCCCAATGGGAATAACGATTTGCGCCAAAACGGCAGTACATGCCGCCAGCAAACCCGCAATACAGAATTCCTTTGTCTTTCCTTTCTTCATAAGCGTACACTCACCTCTTCAAAGTTTAATGTTTCTTCTCCCTGCGGCGTTTTTACCAGCAAACGCGCATCGTCTAAAATGCGCTGTGCTTTTGCAGGGGTTCGCTGTCCCCCGCGCTCAATCCAGATTTCTTTGCCGAGCAAAAAGTTCCGTGTGCGGTATTCTTCCAGCCATTCAGCATCACTAAGCCACTCGGTCATACCGGAAATTTCGTCGGCAAGGCATGCCGTCAGTTCGCTCATGTGCTGTGGGTGCGGCTCTTGCAAAATCGCGCCTGCAATCGCCGTTAGTTCCTGCGGGAAGCCCTGCGGCGGCGGGGCAACATTCAGCCCCACCCCAACAATGGCATATTCCAAACCGCCGCCTTCCAAATCGACAGCAGCCTGTGTTAAAATACCGCCGCACTTTTTATATTCAGCATTATATAAATCATTCACCCATTTTACAAAAAGCTGTGTGCCGTAAACTTTCTGCACGGCCCGGCACACCGCCACAGCTGCCGCGGCCGTGAGCATTGCGGCGCTTTCCATCCCTGGCAAGCCGCGTAAAATCACAGAGAGGTACACCCCGCCCTCCGGTGAAAAAAAGCTTCGCCCGCGCCGTCCCATACCCGCCGTTTGATGGTGGGCAAATACTGCCGTGCCGTGCGGTGCGCCGCTTTGCGCTAGCTCCTTTGCGGCAGTGTTGGTCGAATCCACGGCATCATACTCTTTGACGGGTGCATCTACCCGGCGCAGCCTGCGCACATTGGCAGCGCAATAAGTAGGCTGTTTGGCACACAGCCGATATCCCCGGTTGGGTGCGGCCTCAATTTGGCAGCCTTCTTCTTTTAAACACGCAATCGCTTTCCAAACCGCTGTGCGCGAAACTGCGAGCTGCTGTGCCAGCTGCTGGCCCGAAACGCCGTTCTGTCCTGCCTGCTCCAGCAAGGACAGAACTTTTTCTTTGGTTGTTCCCACCGCTATCCCCTTCTCTCATCGTATTGCTCGACCATTGTAACAAAAAAAAGCCAAATCGTCAACCATAAAATAAAAACAGGTTAACAACTCAGCTTTTGTTACAAAGAAAACAAGTGAAAAATTGTATTATTTCACCGTAATCAATTCATATTCTGCGCTGCCAAGGCCGATTTTCTCGGCGTGCTCCATACACGTTTTCCAGTTCGTGTTAGGCGAAACGTTGGTGAAATGGTCGTGATGGTCGCAAGCGCCTTCGGCGTGCATGTGGTCATCCAGCAGACTGCCGGGAATGACGGGCATTTTGTTGCAGGCATCGGCACAGGCAACGTCCAGCGCCACCGGGTCAAAGCTGGCGAACATGCCCACATCGGGGATAATCGCCGTGTCGTTTTCTCCGTGGCAGTCGCAGTAGGGCGAAACCTGATTGACAATATTGATGTAAAATGCCGGGCGTCCGTCCACAACCGCTTTGCTGTACTCCGCCATGCGGCAGTTCAGCTCATCGTTTGCAGCATAATTTCCGTTGTAAATGGCATCGAAATTGCACGCGCCCAAGCAGCGGCCGCATCCTACACAGCGGTTATGGTCAATGGAAGCCTTTTTATTTTCGTCAAAGGAAATTGCACCGTGCGCACAATTCTTTTCGCACATGTGGCAGCTTTTACACTGGTCTTTGTTGACAGTGGGTTTTCCTGCACAGTGCATTTCCATTTTGCCTGCACGCGAACCGCAGCCCATACCGGTATTTTTAATTGCACCGCCAAAGCCCGTGGACTCGTGGCCTTTAAAGTGCGACAGCGCAATGTAGACATCTGCATCCATAATGGCACGCCCGATTTTCGCCGATTTTACATACTCGCCGCCTTCTACCGGCACTTCCACCTCGTCCGTACCTTTCAGGCCGTCGGCAATAATGACGTGACAGCCCGTAGAAAACGGAGAAAAGCCGTTTTCATAGGCAGCTTCCAAATGGTCGAGGGCATTTTTGCGGCGGCCCACATACAAGGTGTTGCAGTCGGTTAAAAAGGGCTTTCCGCCCAAGCTTTTCACCACATCGGCAACCGTTTTGGCAAAGTTCGGGCGCAGATAAGACAGGTTGCCCGGCTCGCCGAAATGAATTTTAATGGCCGCAAACTTATCTTGAAAATCAATGGTTTCAATTCCTGCGCGGCGCATGAGCTTTTCCAGCTTTTTCTGCAAATTGGTGCCGGGCAGTGCGCGCATATCGGTAAAGTAAACTTTTGACGCCATATTCCTCTACTCCTTATTCCATCCATAACAAATCGCAGCGCGCAGATTGTCCGCCCGCCGCGTATAGGTTTATTATAATGCCGATTGCATTTCCGCGCAAGGCTTTTCCTGCGTTCGTGCACAAACAGCCGGACAAGTGCTAAAAACACTCGTCCGGCTGTGAAGCTTCATCAAGCAAAAAGCAAAGGCTTAAAACTCGATGTACAGTGTTTTAATTTCGTACGGCAAAATGGTGAAGCTGACCTTGTTCATGCAGGGCAAGAGAACGTCCTCTTTCTCCTCCATCAAGTTGCAGCTGTAAACCTGTTTCGGCTCGTGTGCCAGTGTCAGGCAGGCATTGGTGCGCTTGTTCTGGTTCTCGTATACGCGCAGAACCACGCCCTTGCCGTCCTCAGAAGCCTTCACGGTTTCAATGATGACGTTGTCGTCATCGCTGGAAACAAAGCTCATCGGCTCAACCGCGGCGCCCAAAGTGGTGAGAACCGGCTGGTTCAGCATCTCGGCCTCTTTCACGGTGTCGCTCTCTTTCCATGTTCCGGCGTGCGGATACAAAGAGTAAGTGAAGAAGTGCTCCTCGTTGTCGGTATCGGGGTTCGGCTCAATGCCGGATTTAATCAAGGTTAAGCCGATTTCCGCCTCTTTCACAGAGTGGCCGTACTTGCAGTCGTTCAGCAAGCTGACGCCGTAGCCGCCTTCGGAAACGTCCACCCACTTATGGCCGCAGCTCTCAAAGCGTGCCTGATCCCAGCTGGTGTTCGCATGCGTTTTGCGCGTGACGTTTCCAAACTGAATGTCGAACGTTGCCTCGTCGGTATGCACATCGGCAGGCATAAAGACTTTCAGCAGGTGCTGATGCTCGTGCCAATCCACCCATGTGTCAAAGTCAATGCGGCGGCTGTCGGTATAGAAGCGGATCTTCTGGCGCATTTTGGACTGCATAAAGTCGCGCTCAATGGTCAGCTCGGCAAACAGAGCGCCGACGGAAGTCCACTCCATGGAAGTGACGTCGGTCAAATCCCAGCCTTTTTCCGTGTAGTACACGTCAATATCCCAGTTATCATAGTAGATGGGCTTATCTTCAAAGACGCGCAGACGGTTGCCGTTCTGGCCCGGTTTAAAGACATTGCGCTGATTCTCTTTGTCAAACAGGGTTTTCATCATACCGTTTTCATCAATGCAAACGGTATAGAACGGGGTTTCCACGAGGTAGCCGCCGTTTTCCGCCTGAATGGAGAAGGGCGCCTCCTCTTTTGCGGCAGCACCCGTTTTTGCACTTGCCATACCTTTGGACGGTACAGACGGAATACGGCTGTACACTTTGCCGTCGGCTTCCTGAGCAGCAAAGCCTTCCAAGCCACTGACACCTTCGGGCAGAACTGCCAAGTCGTTGCGGGCAAAGCCGAGGGTGTTGAACAGGACAACGTCGCTTCCCTCACCGGCAACAGCTTTCATCTTCTCGTCTGCCAGCGCCTTGCACTCAGCGGCAATCTGTGCGTACTCTTCGCGGGTTACTTCGTACACTTCTTTGATGGAAGAACCGGGCAGAATGTCGTGGAACTGGTTCAAGAGCACCATTTTCCACAGTTTTTCCAGTTTTTCTGCGGGATATGCCGCACCCTTTTCCTGTGCCAAAACAGACAGCAGCTCCACATCGCGCAGTGCCAGCTCGCTCTTGCGGTTCGAGCGCTTATTGCGTGCCATCGAGGTGTAAGTGCCGCGGTGATACTCAAAGTAGAACTCACCCGTCCACACCGGCAGACGACGGCTGTCCTTCACGCGCTCTTCCAGCTCGGTGAAGTATTGCAGCGCACCGCACTGACGCACCTTAGGCACACCCTTGATGCCTTTTTCCATACGACGGCCGGTTTCCAGCATTTCACGAGTGGGGCCGCCGCCGCCGTCACCGTAACCGTAAGCGATGAGGATATCGTTATTCATTTCTTTGTTCTGATAACGCTCCCAGCCGCCCATGATGGAATCGGGGTGCAGCATGCCGTTATAAGTAGTGAAGAACTTCTCCACGCTCTGGCCGACGCCCAGCGTCGAAATGAAGTGCGTCAAAACGCGGCTTCCGTCAATGCCTTCCCACATCATGGTGTCGTTCGGAACCTTGTTGAACTGGTTCCAGGAAAGCTTTGTCGTCATGAAGTAATCAATGCCGCTCTTTTTCATAATCTGGGGCAGTGCACCGGAATAACCGAATACGTCGGGCAGCCACAGCACACGGTTTTCCACGCCGAACTCCTCACGGAAGAAGCGTTTGCCGTACAGGAACTGACGCACCAAGCTCTCACCAGCCGTCAGGTTGCAGTCGGCCTCGAGCCACATGCCGCCTTCCGGCTCCCAGCGTGCCTCTTTGACGCGCTGTTTGAGCTGCTCATACAGCTCCGGATAGCGCTCGTGCAGGAAGGTATACAGCACCGGCTGGCTGGACATAAAGCGGTATTCGGGATACTCCTCCATCATCTTCAGCACAGTGGAGAAGCTGCGGGCGGTTTTCTCGCGGGTTTGCGCAACCGTCCACCACCAAGCCACGTCAATGTGGGTGTGGCCGATGCAGCTGGCAATCACATCGTCAAAGCCGGCCATTTCGCCGTAGATGGTTTTATCCAGCAAGTCGCGTGCCTGCTGTACGCTCTCATAGAATGCCTCACTGGGTACGCGGCGCATATCCAGCAGGTTGATCGCGTCGTTCATGGCGGTGCAAAGGTCAATGTACGTTTTGGACTCTTTGTCCATGCGGTCCAGTGCCCACAGGGGAACCTGCAAGTCATAGTACAGGTCTTTCACCAGCTCGGAACGCTCCTGCACGTCTGCCATCAAGCGGAACTCGGGATGCAAGATGCCGCTGTGTGCCTGCAAGTCAATCACAAAGCGCTCGCCTGCCTTTGCGCAGTCGACAAAGGGCAGCTCGCGGTGGTTCATATCTGCGCCTTGACGCACCACACCATTGATGAAAATGAGGAACTGCGGGTTCTTCGCATCGTCCCACTCTTCAATCTGGGTGCGCAGATACAGCCAAAGCTGTTTTCCGTCGTATTCTTCCGGCACGGTGAACTCAGTGCGGAACCAGTAGTGACGGTCTTTGCCGTACCAGTGGTCCCGCGTGGAGTCAAACGGCTGCCACGGCGTTTGGGTGTCGGCATCTGCCTCGGCCGGAGTGAGGTAAAATGCCTCTTTCATCTGCCAGCTGTCCAAAGAGAAGGACTGCACAACAATTTGTTTTTTGAGCTGCGAAGCAATGACTTCGACACGTTCTTTTGCAAAAATCATAAAAACCCTCCCAAATGAAAGTGATTACAGGGGAAACTCACGCATTACGCGCATCAGTTCCTCCACAGTGGTGAATGCAAGGCCGGTCACGGTATCGGCACAGCCATAGTAAATGGCAATGCGGCCGGTTTCGGCATCGGTCAGTGCCGCGCAGGGGAATGTCACGTTGGGAACATCGCCCACGCACTCATACAGTTCCTGCGGAGCAAGAATGTAATTGCGGCTGCGTGCTTTTACCTTCCAAGGCTCGTCGAGATCCAGCAGAGCCACGCCCATGCGGTATACAAAGCCGTTGCAGGTGTTAATGACGCCGTGATAAATCATCAGCCAGCCCTCATCCGTTTCGATGGGCACTGCGCCCGGGCCGATTTTCTTGGACTGCCAAGCGGAATCATCGCCGGGAACGGTTCCCATCACCCAGCGGTGTTTGCCCCAGAACGTGAGGTCGGGGCTTTGGCTGCAAAATACGTCGCCAAAGGGAGTGTGACCCGTATCAGACGGACGGGACAGCATCATGTACATGCCGTTGATTTTACGCGGGAACAAAACGCCGTTGCGGTTATACGGCAGGAAAGCATTTTCCAGCTGGTGGAAGGTTTTGAAATCCTCCGTCCACGCCACACCGATGGTGGGGCCATGGGCACCGTTGCACCATGTGATGTAGTAGCGGTCGTCAATTTTGCACACGCGCGGGTCATAGCGATACTCGCGCACGGTTACCTCGGGGTCACCCTCAAACACGATGGGGGTGCTGTCGATTTCCCAGTCGATGCCGTTCTTGCTGCGTCCGGCAAAGATATCCATGCTGATGGACTTCGAGTCACAGCGGAACACGCCGGCATAGCCATCCTCGAAGGGAACCACAGCGGAGTTAAACACGCTGTTGGAAATCGGCGTTGCATTGCGCTGAATGATGGGGTTGTTGCTGTAACGCCAAACGGGCTCGGTATAGCCGGCGGGCTTATCCTGCCACGGCATATTCGGATTTGCCTGTCCAATAATTTTTGTCATCTTCGATCACCTGTCTTTTTAAAGTATCATTTTGCCTTCTTGTGCAGAGCATTGAAGAAATCGCTTAAACCAACTTGCCAACACAGCATGCGGAAACATAGCTGCTCCAAAGGTTGCGGCAAACGGCGCGGCCTTCTTTATCCTTCAAGTAGGTCAGCTTTTCGCACATGAATTCCGGCAGTTCCTCGAGCGTGCCGTCCGCATACTGCTGCATGCGCTGTGCGGCCGTTTCAAAGCGTGCCATGACACCGCCAAGGCGGATGTCCAGCACTTCAAAACCAAACGGTTTATTAACGGCATCCCACTGTGCACGCCATGCCTTGCGAACCTCGTTAACCGCATCGGCACACTCTTTTGCTAAAGCAGTCAATTCGCCGGCTTTCACACGGTTTCCGGCACGTACCGCCTTGGGCGCTTCTTCACGCCAGCGGCAGCGCAGCACAAGTGCTTTCGCCATTGCGGAAAGAGCATTCAGCATCGGCGCATAGCGCGGATTTTCTTTCGCAAATGTGTCGAACTCTGCGGCGAGCTTTTCATAGTATACAACATACTCGCTATTGTTCGTCAAGTCTTTTTCGAACATTAAGAGCATCGGGTCTTCATAGAGCAGCTCTTTGCAGAAGTTTGCAGTGCTTTGATCCTGCAAAACTTCGCCCGGCAGCTCGTTGAAGCGCGACATTTCCAAGAATGCTTTTGCATCGGCTTCGCAGGTAATTTTAAAGCGGGCTGCCAATTCTTCCTCGTCCCATTTGCCGCAGTAGCAGTACTCGGCAAACAGCTGTAAACCGTAAAGCATGGCCATGGGGTTACACTCTGCGCCATCGTCCATCCACGCCGTCGCAAACACTTCTTTTACGCCGTGGCGCACACATTCTTCCAATGCGGGCAAGGTGGTAACCATCGTTTTGCGATAGTCAGCCGCCGGTCCAAGCCATGTCCAAATGCCGCCGGCAAAAATCGTCGGCGCGCGGAACTGCGCATGCTTTTTCAGCATGTTGTCGTAAGCGTTGTTCGTTTCATGGTAATAATCCCAAAATACCAAGCCAATATCATCCGGCGCGCCGTCCAAGATCTCTTTGGTCAGCTCGGCCTCGGGGTGATACACGCCCTCGTCACGCGCCGCGGAGAAATGCATATCGCTCCACATCATGGCTTCCAAACCCAGCTCGTGCAGAATCGCACTCACCTTTTCCAAGTGTACGCGCATCAGCTCTGTGGTGGTGGCAAAGCCATAACGGTTGCGGTATTGACCGCGTCCCAGCCAATAGGCCTCGTCCATACCGATGTGTACACGCTTAGAGCGGAACGGTGCACTGGCCGCTTTAAGCCATGTGCGGATCAATTCATAAGTTTCAGGTTCTTTTTCACCAACTAAAAGCACATCATTGGCGTCCTTGTGCTTTTCCATCACGGGCCATTGCAGCACGCGCTCCAAATGGGCCAGCGTCTGTACACAGGGAATTGCCTCAATGCCAAGGCTTGCGGCACAATCATCAATTTCACGCAGCTCTTCGAAGGTATAGCGCCCGCGCAGATAGCCAAAATAGGGTTGGTCGGGCACTTCATAAGTATCCTCGGTGTAGAGCATTGCCAAATTCAGGCCCATCAGTGCCATGCGGCGCAGAACATCCTTGACCGACTCCACCGTGGGAACGGCATTGCGCGAGGCGTCCAGCATCAGGCCGCAGGACTCAAAGCGCGCCGTCTCTTCTGCGGACTGTCCTGTCTGCATACAGCGCAAAGCCAAAGCTGCTGCGCGGTAAAATTCCACATGGCGTGAATAAGTAATGTGCCATGTGCCGTCCTTTTCAAAAACACGAAGTTGATCGCCTTTTTGTGCCTGTACCGTCACTCCGTCCCCGGCACACTCAATTCCTAAAATTTTGTACAGCTGCTGCATGCCGGGCAGCAAAAGTGCGTCGTTATCTGTGGAAAGATTCCATTTCATTGGTGATTCACCATCCTCAAGCAAGTTGATTGTGCCGCACATCTGTGATTCAGAAATGTGCTGCGCCCTTTTTGGGCATACGGCTGCTTCTCTTTGCAGGGCAATGAGAAACAGGCGTATACTCAAAAATCAGCTTATTTTTCCCTTAAAACAGGCGCACCCAGCCGGTAAAATCACACGGTTAGATGCGCCTGTGCCTTCAAAAGCCATCAGACTTCCGCGAACATCATTCTAACGATTCAGTTATCAAAAACATGTTTTTAGAAGTCTTTTGTCTGTGCGCTTTTTGAACAGACTATTTTGAGAAACAGCGGTTCTTACTTATTCTCTGCCGCCCAAGCATCTACCTGAGCCTGTGCTTCTTTGACGATATCGTCAAAGCCTGCGGCACGCATTTCATCCATCATATCAGCAACGCCCTGCTCCGGATCAATCGTACCGGTGGTAACCTCACCGCGGTAACGCATATAAATCTCGTTGCAGTTCGCAATCTGGTCGGCAACGTTGGTGATATCCATATCAAAGCCCAGCATGACGGATTCTTCCGCGTTCTCGTTCAGCTCTTTCACTTCGTCCCACTCATTGAACTCGACGGCATCTGTCGGAGTAACAATGAAGTAAGAGCCTTGGGTGTAGCCGGCCATTTCCCAGCTGTCTCTGTTGCGGTGCACGCGCTTGTCAGCGCCTTCACCAACATACTCCCAATCGACACCCTCTTCGCCGTAGTAGAACATGTCGCGCAGATAGCTGTCAGTATTGATGAGCTGCAGGAACTCGAGAGCCTTTTCAGGGTTTTTGCAGTTTGCAGAAATGGAGTTGATGGAACCGCGCACGCTGTCGTTGCTGACCATTGTCGGGCTCCACTGCACTGCCACAGCGTCCACGCCCATATTCGGGCCCCAAGTGGTTTTTGCAGCGCCGCTCCAGCCTTGTGCCACAGAACAGATTTTGTAGCTGTTCTCTTCTGCCTTGGTGCTGGCATCAGCGTTGATGATGCCGCTTTCATACCAGCTGCGGAACAGTTTGAACTGATCCATAATTTCCTGCTGCTCGAACACGGGAACTACTTTGCGCTCTTCATCGTTATAGCGCACGCCCAGTGCGGGCAAACCGGTGCCGAGGTTGTCGTACAGAGAGTACGACCAAGGTGTACCATTGCTGCCCAGGGGGAAGGAAGCCTCGCCTGTCGCATCATGCAGCTTTTGCAGCGGCTCCGTCAGCTGATCCAGCTCGGTGTACTGCGCCGGATCGATGCCGTTTTCTTTTGCAAGGTTCTCATCCCAAACGAGGTAGTAAGTGACGGAGCTGTCTTTGTAGGTGGGAACACCGTAGATTTTGCCGTCTACTTCCATAGCATCCCAGTATTCTTCCGGCATGCTGTTGTACAATTCGGGAGTATTTTTCAGGTACTCACTCAAATCAAGGTAAGCGCCGAGTTTCACATCGTTGGCATACACATTCATGTTGCCGAACACGATGTCATAGTCACCGCCGGTGTTTACAATGACGCTGCGGCGAGCGTCCCAATCGCCCCAGGGCACAACTTCCATTTCGATGTTGACGCCGATCTTTTCGCCAAGATACTCGTTCACTTTGGCAGCCCAGCTGTCATAGTTGGCGGGCATACCCGTGCCCACCGTTACCCATTTCAGGTTTACAATATCACCCGAAGCGGTGGTGCCGGCAGCGCTTCCTGCTGTCGAACCCGCCGTGCTTCCGGCCGCTCCGGACGAAGCCGGCGCAGAGCAGGCCGTCATACCTGCGGCTAAAGCCGCGCACAAACCAAGTGAAACTGCCTTTGTAAGTTTTTTCACAAAAAGTCCTCCTTTATTCCTACCCTCTGTTCGAGGGAGTTTCTACGAAAGTAAAAGCCGTTATCCTTTCACCGCACCGATGGTCAAACCGGAAATAAAGTATTTCTGGAAGAAGGGATACGCGCATGCAATCGGCACAACAATCACAATGGCAATTGCCATGCGGACGGATTCCGTCGGCATCGAGTTTTTATATTGCTGAAGCGTTAAGCCCGCGCCGGGGTTGTTCGCAATATACTCGAGGTTTTTCATCATGTTATTGAGCAAAGCCTGCAAGGAAACGAGCTTGCTGTTGCTGATATACAAAGAAGACTGGAACCAGTCATTCCAATAACCAAAGGTTAAAAACAGACCGATGGTTGCAAAAACGGGTTTTGAAATAGGAACAACGATGCGCGTAAAAATGGTAAACTGCGTTGCGCCGTCCAGCTTTGCCGACTCAATGAGAGAATCAGGAATCGTTGTGCGGAAAAACGTTTTGCAGATAATAATGTTAAACGATGAAACCGCCAGCGGAAAAATCAACGCGCCGAGCGTATCGTTCAAACCCAAAAAGTTGCTCACAACTACATAGTTTGCCACCATGCCGCCGTTGAAAATCATGGGGATGAATACCATCCATGTATAAAACCGTTTCAAACGATATTGCGGACGAGAAAGTACATATCCCATACTCGTCGTCAAAATCAAGCCAAGAATCGTTCCGAGCACAGTTACAATGACGGAAATTTTAAAAGCCTGAAAAATGGTTCCTCTCTCGTTCCATAAAAACTCATAAGCTTTCCCGGAAAGTTCCATCGGGAAAAAGCTGTAACCCATCAAGCGCAGGGAATCTTCCGACGAAATCGAAATGATAAATACGAAAATGACCGGAATAATGCACATGAGAGATAATACTACAAACAGTGCGTTAAATCCAACGTTCGTCATGGGACGAATGCGATTCATTTTCATGCTGTCGGCTTCTTGGGAAAAGCCTTCCTTTTTTACCTTAAGCGTTGCCATATCGCTTCTCCTTCCTGTTCGGCATTGGGTAGACAAGCTTTGTGCCTGTTAGATCAAGGCGCTTTCCTCATCTACTTTCGTTACCAGCCAGTTTGCCAGCAAAATTGTCACACAGCAGCATACCGATTGGAACATGGAAGCCGCCGCCGTCTTTCCGATGGAAACACTGGAGCTTCTGAGTGCTGCGTAGATATAAGTATCAAACGTAGAGGCAACTTCCGTCAGGGAGTTCGGCAATCCCTGGGTCACCTGATAGAACAAGCCGAAATCGGAATAGAAAATCTTACCGATATTCATAATGAACATAATAATGATAATCGGCTTTAAGCAAGGCAGTGTAATATATTTCGCCTGCTGCCACTTCGTTGCGCCGTCGAGCATGGCGGCCTCGTACAAGGTATGGTCAATACCGGTGATGCTGGCAAGATATACCACCATACTGTATCCAAGCGTCTTCCAAACCTGCATAAACACAAGGATGAAAGGCCAATAAGTAGAATTGGAATACCACATGATGCGCTCGCCGCCCAGCGCCTCAATGATGCTGTTAATCAAGCCTTTGTCCGGGCTGAGGAACGCATAGACGAAGTAGCTGATAACAACCCACGACATAAAGTGCGGGAAAAACATCATGGTTTGGTAAACCTTGGACTTGCGCCGGCTGTAAATCTGGCTGATCATCATGGCAAGTCCTACCGGGAGCACAATACCCAAAACAATAAACACAAGGTTGTACACAATGGTGTTTCTCAGCAGCATCGGAAACTGCTTGCTGGACAAAAAGAAGTTGAAGTTTGAGAAACCCACCCAATCGCTGTGCAGCAAACTGTATAAAAAGCTTTTTCCCGGCTGAATTCGGTAATCTTTAAATGCAATGATTAAACCGAACATAGGTAAGTAGCAGAACAGCAAAAACCAAATGGCAGCCGGTAAACCAAGGAGCGTCAGCTCGGTATCGTCACGAGTCCAACGTTTCTTTTTCAAAGTTCCTCCGGGCTGTTTTAAAGCATCTTTTTTCACTGTTTTAATCTCCTTTCAGACCCGATTTCAAAAAAGCAGAGCAGACGCTCGCAAGGTACGCTGAAAGACGCAAAATGCGCGGCCAAGTTTTTCACTTTCCGCGCTGTCTTCATTAACATTTCAATTAACCAAAGGTTAACATGCTTATTGAGCATCTAATTTCTCTTTCTTTGCTCTGTATCTCTTTCTTTCATCATTCTAACAATTAAAACGCAAAAATACAAGTAACATTTTAAACAATTTGTCTGTTTAAAATTTGTCAAAAGAAACATTTTCTCATCTTTTTCACAATTTAAAACTTAACTTTTGTTAATTAATTAAGAAAGAATTGCAATGATATAACGAAGATGTTATAATAAGTTAACAAACGCTGTTTGCGAGGAGGCATTTTCATGAAAAAGAATACCATGCAATCTCTCGCCGATGCGCTCGGCGTTTCACGCATTACGGTGTGGAAAGCGCTGAATCATAAAGAGGGTGTTTCTGAAACGCTGCGTCAAAAAATTATTGAAAAAGCAGCCGAGTGCGGCTATCGCATGCCTCACACCCAGCCTGCACCGCCTGTTTCAACGCCTCCCTTGAAAGTACAGCGCAGCGTATCTGTTGTCGTTTCCAGGCCGGAGTCCTCTACCTTCTGGATGCAGATTATCCACCAAATTGCAAAAGAGCTTTCGCGGCTTGGCATCAATATGATGTACACTTATCTTCCCAGCCATTGGTATGAAGGGTTTCAGCTTCCGGCTTCTTTAACCGCCGGCGGCGTTTCCGGCATGATTGTGTTAAACATCTACGACCCGGCGATGCTGCGGGCACTTGCCGCGCTGGGCCTGCCTAAAGTATTTTTGGATACCGTCCCTCTTTTGGGGGCCGATCAACTCAACGGCGACCTCGTTATGCTGGAGGGGCGTTGCCTGGTTCGCCAAATTACAAATCGTCTCATTGAAAGCGGAAGAACCCGGCTGGGCTTCATCGGCGATGTGCATTATGCGCAGACGAACACCGACCGCTACCAAGGCTTTTTGGATGCCCTGCGCGAGCACAACATTACCTTGGATGAAACGGTGTGTCATACAAGTCCCCTTCCCCTTCATTTGCACACGGAAGAAATTGAGTCCTTTTTGCGGGGGCTTACCTATTTCCCCGATGCCTTTGTCTGTGCGAGCGATTTTATCGCCAGTTATGTTGCTTCGTTTTTTGACCAGCCTGCCTATGCAGACCAAAAACGTGTTGTGTTAACGGGGTTTGACAACAGCAGTGAATATCCTTCCATTGCCGGAAAGATTACGAGCGTCGATGTTCAAACCTCTACTTTAGGAAAACGGCTGGCGCAGAAAATTGCGTTTCGCCTGCGTTACCCGGATGCCTCTTTTGAATGCAGCTATATTACCTCAAAAATTATTTATCGAAGCCCGCTCACTTCTCCCGACGAGGACAAGGCTCTGCTTTAAGCTGGGGTTTCACACATTATTTGCACCCGTTTTCCGTTATAGTCAAGTAAATAGTAACGCTTTTTCTTCCCCGGCACGCCGAACGGTGAGGCCGGGGATTTTTCTTTTTTATAAAGCAGAAAAAAGCACACAGAGTTGCCCCGGAGGGTTCTCTGTGTGCTTTTTTAGAAGCTTACCGTCTTGCGACGCTCCTTATTTTGCGTGCTTTTCTTTTAAGTAAGCGTCAATCGCTTTTGCCGCATGTTTGCCTGCACCCATCGCCAAAATAACGGTTGCCGCACCTGTTACAGCGTCGCCGCCGGCATAAACAGCCTCACGAGTAGTCAAGCCGTCATCGCCGTTTGTAATGATGCAGCCGTGCTTATTGGTTTCCAAACCGGGTGTGGTGGAACGAATGAGCGGGTTGGGGCTGGTGCCGATAGACATAACCATGCAGTCAACATCCAGCGTAAAGGTTGCACCCTCTTTTGCCACAGGACGGCGGCGTCCGGAAGCATCCGGCTCGCCCAGCTCCATCTCTTGACACACCATGCCTTTGACATAGCCGTTTTCGTCACCCAGCACTTCGATGGGGTTCGAGAGTGTTTTAAAGATGATACCCTCTTCCTCGGCATGCTCAATTTCCTCACGACGTGCAGGAAGCTCTTCCATACCGCGGCGATACACGATGTAAACATTCTCTGCGCCTAAACGCTTTGCGCAGCGCGCAGCGTCCATCGCAACGTTGCCGCCGCCGACAATGGCCACATTTTTCGCGTGCTGAATCGGCGTTTTGGAGTCCGGCTGATAAGCCTTCATCAAGTTGATACGGGTCAAGAACTCGTTGGCAGAGTAAACACCGTTCAAGCTTTCGCCGGGAATGCCCATAAAGCGCGGCAAACCGGCGCCGGAGCCGATAAATACAGCCTCGTTGCCCATGTCAAACAGCTCGTCAATGGTCAAAGTGCGGCCGATCACCACGTCAGTTTCCACATCGACGCCAATCGCGCGCAGGCCGTCAATTTCCTGGCGCACAATTTCCTTGGGCAGACGGAACTCGGGAATACCGTAAACAAGCACGCCGCCTGCGGTGTGCAGTGCTTCGTAAACCGTTACTTTATAACCCATTTTCGCCAAATCGCCGGCAGCGGTCAAGCCGCTGGGGCCGGAACCGATGACCGCCACTTTAATGCCGTTCTGCTCGGGCATTTTGGGCTTTTCATTCGAGTGCTCGCGGTGCCAGTCGGCCACAAAGCGCTCCAGACGGCCAATGCCGACCGGCTCGTGTTTAATGCCGCGCACACACTTGCCTTCGCACTGTGTTTCCTGCGGGCAAACGCGGCCGCAGACAGCGGGAAGGGCACTGGAAGCGCTCAAAATTTCAAATGCACCTTCCATATCCTCCTCGGCTACTTTACCGATAAAGGCAGGAATGTCAATCCCGACAGGACACCCGTTCTGACAGGGTTTATGTTTGCAGTTTAAGCAGCGCTTTGCCTCTTCCACTGCCATTTCATAGGTGTATCCCAGTGCCACCTCGTCAAAATTTTTGTTGCGTACATCAGGGTCCTGCACCGGCATCGGGCATTTTTTCGGGTCCATATTAGGCATTTTATTCTACCTCCTTTTTCAGCAGATTGCAATCTGCCTCACGCGCATGTTTTTCAAAGTCACGGTACATACTGCCGCGGTGCATCGCCTCGTCAAAATCCACCAGATGGCCGTCGAAATCCGGGCCGTCAACGCAAGCGAATTTTGTTTCTCCGCCCACGGTCAAACGGCATCCGCCGCACATGCCCGTACCGTCAATCATGATGGGGTTCATGGAAACCATCGTTTTGATGTTATGCTTTTTCGTCAGCTCCGACACAAACTTCATCATGATGATGGGGCCGATGGCGATCACTTCGTCATACTGATTGCCCTCTTCAATCAATTTTTCCAGCGCGTTGGTAACAAGACCCTTTTCGCCCCAGCTGCCGTCGTCCGACATTTTCACCACACGGGTGGAAACATCCTCAAATTCTTTTTCCAAAATCACAAGATCCTGATTGCGGAAGCCGATAATGCTGTGAACTTCAGCGCCCAGCTCATGCAGACGCTTTGCCGTGGGATACGCAATCGCACAGCCTACGCCGCCGCCGACCACGGCCACCTTTTTCAAGCCGTCCAAGTGGCTGGGCATACCCAGCGGGCCAACAAAGTCGACCAGACTGTCGCCCACATTCAGCGTATTCAACTCCATGGTAGAACCGCCCACAATCTGGAAAATGATGGTGACAGTCCCTTTTTCTCTGTCGTAATCGGCAATCGTCAAAGGGACACGTTCGCCGTCCTCAGACGCGCGATAAATGATAAACTGGCCCGGCTGCGCTTTGCGTGCTACCAGCGGCGCTTCTACAACCATTTTGGTAACAGTGGGGTTCAACGCCTCTTTTTCTACAATTTTAAACATATTTTGCCTCCCTGATTACGGCTTGATAAATTCCGAAAAAGCGAAGCCGCTTTCACAGCTTCGCTTTTTCATAACCGATTCAAATGTTACAAAAATTAGAAATCGATATCCTTGTCATAGTAAACAGCAGTCAACAGCTTCTCCATATCTTCCTGGCTCGGCTGACGCGGGTTGGAGCCTGTGCAGGCGTCTGCAATGGCATTTGCCGCTACGTCATGCAGCTTGTCGTTGAACTCTTTCTCGTCGATGATGCTGACGTCGGCAATCACGCCGCCCTCGCCGTAATTTTTGATGGCAAGAGGAATGTTCAGCTGTTTATTCATCTCACGCAGCTCAGCCACCAGCGATTTCACCAATTCCTCAGTGGTGCTGCCCGGCAGGTTGATAAAGCGTGCAATCTCTGCGTAGCGCTCTGCTGCTTCGGGGTTCTTTGCGTTGTACTGAATGACTTTCGGCAGGTACATTGCGTTCGCTGCACCGTGGATGATATGTCCGCCGCTGAATGCAGCACCGGTCTTATGTGCCATGGAGTGAACAATGCCCAGCAGTGCGTTGCTGAATGCCATACCAGCCAAGCACTGTGCGTCGTGCATACGGTCACGAGCTTCCATGTCGCCGTCATAAGATTTCTTCAAATCAGCATGAATCATCTTGATGGCGTGCAGTGCCAGAGGATCGGTGTAGTTGCAGTGCAGGGTGGAAACATAAGCCTCCACAGCGTGCGTCATAGCGTCCATACCGGTGTGAGCCGTCAGCTTCGGGGGCATTTTCTCAGCCAGCTCGGGGTCAACAATAGCCACGTCCGGCGTGATGTTGAAGTCTGCCAAAGGATACTTGATGCCCTTGTCGTAATCGGTGATAACGGAGAACGCCGTTACCTCGGTAGCCGTACCGGAAGTGGAGGGAATCGCGCAGAAGTGTGCTTTCTGACGCAGCTCCGGGAAGCTGAACGGGGTGATCAGCTGCTCAAAGGTGCACTCGGGATACTCATAGAATGCCCACATTGCCTTTGCTGCATCGATGGGGCTGCCGCCGCCCATTGCCACAATCCAATCCGGCTCAAATTTGCGCATAGCCTCTGCGCCTTTCATAACCGTCGTGACAGAAGGATCGGGTTCTACGTTTTCGAACAGCTCTACTTCCATGCCGGCTTCCTTCAGGTAAGCAACGGCGCGATCCAAAAAGCCGAAGCGTCTCATGCTGCCGCCGCCGACAACAACGATTGCCTTCTTGCCCTTGAGGTTTTTCAGCTCTTCCAAAGAACCTTTTCCATGATACAAGTCACGCGGTAAAGTAAAACGACCCATGATACACAACCTCCATTATAACCGGCCTTTGCCGGAAATTTCAAAAAAATTGAAGATTCGGAAGAATTTCTCCCGACCTTGATAAAAGCTTATCATATATCAAAATATTTGACAAATATTTAATTTGAATGTATGATATTCTAAAAAAGAATAACTAAAGATTACTATTGGGCATAACCACAAGAACTTAAACATAAAATTATGCGTTTTCACCATTGACAAACCAATATTTGCCTTTATCGGATATGAATTAGGGCATTTCTGAAAGCGCTTAGTGAGGAGAAATCATGGAACTTTCACAACTTCGCTATGTTGTTGCGGTAGCCGACCTCGGCTCTATCAGCGCGGCGGCGCGTCATCTGTATGTAGGCCAGCCCAGCCTTTCCAAAAGCATTAAGGAGCTGGAAAACGAATTGGGCCAGCCTTTGTTTCGGCGCACGGCCCGCGGCGTAGAGCTAACGCCCAGCGGGCGCGACTTTTTGTCACACGCACGCAGCATTGTTGCGCAGATGGACGCAGTCACCGAGCTGTATCGTCCCCCGCAAAGCAATAGTCTGCGGCTTTCGGTCTGCGTGCCTTGCGCCAGCTATGTTTCGCATGCATATTTTCGCTGGGCAGGGCAGCATGCAAAACAAGACTTTCGGCTGCAATATCGAGAAACAACCGGATTTTCCACTATGGATGCCGTTGTCGCAGAGGAGGCACAAGTTGGCATTGTGCGTTACCCTGTGGCACGCGCCGATTATTCCGAAGGGCTTGTCGGATCCCGCGGGCTTCATTTGGCCCCGCTTTGGGATTACCATATGGTGGTTTTGGTGCAAAACGCTCATCCCCTCGCCTATGCCGGCCGGATTTCTCCTGAACAACTCGCACCCTTCACCGAAATTTCTCACGGCAACCTAACCCCCATTGTGCCGCCCGACGAAAGCGACCTTTCGCACGAAAAAGAAGGCGGCGCCATGCTGATTTATGACCGGGCGGGCGAGTTTGATGCTCTGCGCCACATTCAAGGCTCATACATCTGGGCAAGCCCCATTCCGTCCGAAATTCTAACACGGCAAGGGCTTTGTGCCGTTTCCTGTGAGGATGCTCCGCTCTACCGCGACAGCCTGATTTGGAAAGGTCATCTTTCCTCTCAAGCGGCTGCCTTTGCCGACGAAGTGCGCAAAGTAATTCATCAGCTCATGGAATAATTGATTTAAGAGGTTTTGCCCGGCTGCATCGGAACAAAGGTGGAAACATTGGGGTCAAGGCCGTATAGCAAATTGTTCTTTTGATAAATAGCTGTTTGCTCCAAAAGCAGCTCCCGCTGGTGATCGTTTTCTATAAAATATTGGCTTAGAATGGCTTCCTGTTTTTCCACGCGCTGGTCGGCATCCGCGTCTACCAACGCCTTTACCTCGGCTTCGGGCACTCTGCGCAGTATTCCGCGATTTCCCATTGCTTCGGTGCTGACACCGTAGCTGTCAAAGGAAGCCTTTTCTTTCTGTGCAATTTCATAGGTTGCAATCAGCGTATCAATCAGCCATTGACGATAGCCATTTTCGTCGACATCCGGCACAGCATCATCGAAAAACAATGCACAAAGCTCCATCGCCGCCCCTTCGGGAAGGCTTTTGTCTGACATTTCCGGGTAGAACACCGCATCTTTGCCAAACAGGGGCTTGTCACCATCTTGATAAACAATCATGGTTGCGCTTTCCATGCCCAGCTCTCGAAACTGTGCATAGACATCCTGTGTCAAAAACTCGTCACGCAATTTCCAGTTGATACGGTTATAGGCGTTCATCCCGCTGTCGGTTTCAATTTCTTTTGTGGTGTATACCTTTCCCTCGCTTTTATAGGCTAAAAACTTTGTGTCCTGCTTACCTGTTTGATACACTGGGCAGACATAGCGGTTTGTGCCGTCCCAAAAGCCGTAGCTGCCCGGGGCGACGACATAGCGTTCACCGGGGAATTGTTCGTCAAAAAAGCGCTGCAGCGACTTTTCCGTCCACCACAAACTCACGGGATTTCCCTGCGTAAAATCCACCACCATAAAAAGCCCCAAAATAATGGCGATTGCGGCCAAAGCGGCCAAAACACGCGTGGCCCTGTTTCTTGGAATTTTCCATGTGGGCCATGCAATTTTTACTTGTTTGATATTCCACATCATTGCTCACCTTTCTTTTTTCCGAATGCAAATTTCAGTAATGCACCCACCAAACTTCCCAGCGCCAGCATGATGAGCAGCATCATGCCGTTTGTCACCGTTTCGTAGCAATATCCAATGATGGAATCGGGCCTGAGCCAACCATTTAAAAATGCGTTGCCGAAACGCCCCAAAGCCAGCAAAATCAAAATGGCCGCCCATGCAATCGGCATATTTTTTTTGCCGAAGATAAAATAGGTTGCCATGCCGACCGCAGGCATCCACCACAAAATGTAAATGCTGCTGGAAAGCATAAACGTGCCGATGCTGCCCGCCACAGCAAAGCCGAGCGCATACAGCAAAAAGCTTCTTCTTACTTTGCGAATCGTTTTCATATCATCCTCATAAGAAATTTCCGGCGAAAACCCGCTGTGCTGATAGGCTCTGCAAGCTTCGCACTCTTTTAAATGTTCTTCTACCAGCTGACAAGTATCTTCACTTGCCACCCCGTCATTGACAAGCGGTATTAAATCCCGATAAACGTCACAGGAAAGCCGCTTTGGTTGTTTTTCATGCTCCATTCATGTTTCTCCCTTTCCTCAAAAACAATCGTTTCTTGCTTGTTTTTAGGCTGACCGCACAATGTACGTCCGCACCTGTCACAAGAAGCCCAGCTGTTCTTTCAGCCAGTGTTTTGTACGAAAATCTAATGTTCTTGCCGAAGATTCGCTAATACCAACCGCCTTCGCAATTTCCGCAAATGTGTAGCCCTGCGCACGCATCCATACAACCTCTTGTGCCGGCTTTTTCCTTTGTTCCAACAGCTGTTTTACTTTTTCCAGCAGCTCGGCTGTTTCATAATCCTCTGCAAGGGAATCTGAGGTGTGGGATAGCTCTAGGTAACGCTCCATCATCTCATCATAGGAAATGTTCATTCGTTTTTTGCGCAGCAAGTCGAGCCAAGTATTGCGTGCAATCACGCAAAGCCATGTTTGAATGCTGGCGGTACCGTCGTAAGTATTCAATTTTTTCATTGCTTTAATAAAGGTTTCGCTCAGCAAATCCTCCGCTAAGGAAGCGTCGTGCGTCAAGCTGCACAAGTAGCGATAAACCGCTTTGTGATGATTTCGATAAAGTGTTTCCCACTCCTGCATTGATTCACCTCCCGCCGTCATTTTCATGGATACGCGCGTTCCAATCACATGTTATACGACAAATTGCCAAGCATTGTTACATTTTTTGAAAAAATATTTTGGAGTGTAAAATAAAAACACCGGAATTTTCGAGCCGCTTGCGGGAAAATTCCGGTGTTTGTTTTATTTGATAAGACGAGCCATTAAAAAGGCCGATTGTTTAAGGCGAAACATAGTTCAACGGATACTGGTGCTGGCCGTTGATGCGCACCTCAAAGTGCAGATGGTTGCCGCTGCTGATGCCGGTGCTGCCGACATAGCCAATCACATCACCCTGATGTACCGTAGCGCCTTCATAAATGCCGTCGGCATATGCCGCCATGTGCGCATACAGGGTACTGTACCCGCCCGCATGGCTGATGCGTACGCAGTTGCCGTAGCTCCAGTGGTTATTGAGGCTGACAACGCCGTCTGCGGCCGCATAAATTTTTGTATAGGCAGGTGCAGGAATGTCAACACCTGTATGGAATTCCGGCAAATTCGTCACCGGATTGATTCGCTCACCGTAAGAGCCGGCATACGGTGTGTAACCGGGGGTCGGCCAAATAAACTGTGCCGTCTGCGGCGGGGCAGGTTCGGGTTCCGGTGTGGGCTCGGGCGTCGGTTCCGGGGCAGGCTGGCCCTCGGTTCCGCCTTCCGGAGTTTGCGTCTGATCGCCGCCCTCGGGTGTGGAGGGATCGGGCGCAGGTTCCGGCGCAGGTTCCGGCGTGGGTTCGGGTGCAGGCTCGGGAACAGGGACATTCTGAGAAGCCCATGCCTCAAACTCACGCTGTGCCTGTGCCATTTGCTCGGCGTTCACCTGAAATGCCACCTGCTGCGCCTGCTGGTTGGCTTGTGCTTCGTCTAAGTCGTTGTTCGCCTGCTGCAAAGCCTCGGCATATTCATCACTTTTTTGCTGTAAAGCATCTTCACTTTGCGCAAGCTGATCCAACTGCGCTTGCTGCTGAGCCGCAGCTTCATCCAGCTTTGCCTGAATTTCCGCAAACTGCGCAATCACCTCTTGGTCGTAGGCCGTTATACTGCGCAGATTTTCCGCATAACGGAGCACATCCGACAGGCTTTGCATAGATGTCAGCGCTTCCAACCAGTTCACGCTTCTTGTTTCATACATGCTGCGCAAACGAAGCTTAAAGGACTCCTCCATCTGCTCCTTTTCTGCGAGCGCTTGTGCTGCGCTGTCTTGGGTTTGCTTGAGCTGAGCGCGCTGATCTTCGATACTCTTCTGAAGTGCCGTGATTTCCTGCGCCACGGTATCTGCTTTTTGCTGATACAAACTTGCCAGAGCCTGCGCATCTTGGATATCCTCCGTATAGGCGGCAATATTCTGTTCAATTTGTTCCTTTTCTTTTGCCAAACGATCCAACGCTTCAGCGGGCGTTTCTGCAAACACCATGCTTGTCCCAAATAAAAATACAAACGCACCAACCGCTAAGCGAAAAAAACGATTGTTCTTCATGTTCAAAACCTCTATGTAAAAGAATATTCCTCTGTGTGTAACATTGAAAATCCTCCACTAAAGCGTAACATATTCGTAATACAAAGTCAAATTTTACGCTAAGATTTTACAATTCGTTTTAAAAACTTCTCTTCTTCCTTTTACCTCTCTGCCGCTTTCATACGGCATGTCCTGTTGAACAAGTCGTGTACAGCTTTTTGAAAAACAGAATCGCTGCGTTTTTTAGCTATCGCCGCCTGCATAAAAGTTAAATTTGTCAAGACGCGAAAAAACGCTCTCCATGTTTTTTCAAGCACGGAGAGCGTTTTGCCAATTCAAGCTTGCGCTGTCAAAAATTCTTCTACATATTTTGAAGCAACGGCACCGTCGCTGACAGCCGTTACCACCTGACGCAGAGGCTTTGTGCGGACATCGCCCACCGCAAACACACCAGGAATGGAAGTGCGCGTTGTTTCATCTGCTTCAATATAACCGAACGCATCCGTTTTTAAAACATCTTTAAACAGCTCTGTGCTCGGCACGCGGCCAATCGCCACAAACAGGCCCTGTGCGTCCAGCGTTGTCGTGTCTTTCGTCACGGTATCTTGCAGCACAATTTTCTCCAGCTTGTCTGCACCTTCTAAACCCGTAACTACTTTATTCCACAAAAATTCTACGTTCGGCGCTTTTTCCAACGCTTGAACCTCGGCACGAGAAGCGCGCAAGGCATCGCGGCGGTGAATCAAATATACTTTTTCACACAGCTTTGACAAAAACATCGCATCCTCTACGGCAGTATTGCCGCCGCCGTTTACGGCAACCGTCTTGCCGCGGAAAAACATGCCGTCACAAGTAGCGCAGTAGCCCACGCCTTTTCCGCGAAAACGCTGCTCATCTGCAATGCCAAGCTCACGCGGGGCAGCACCGGTTGCGATAATCACTGTTTTGGCATACAGATCGCCGTTTGTGGTTGCAATCTTTTTCGGGTTTTCCGTCAAAGAAACGCCCGTGACATCCGCATAATGCGTCTTTGCGCCAAAGCGTTCCGCACCTTTGCGCATTCTGTCACCCAGCTCAAAGCCGTCTACACCCTCATCAAAACCGGGATAGTTGTCAATTTGTGTCGTCGTTGCCATTTGTCCGCCGGGTGTCATCTTTTCTACAATCACGGTAGAGAGTCCCGCACGGGTGCAGTATAACGCCGCCGAATAACCGGCAGGGCCGCCGCCGATGATGACGGTATCTAAAATTTCCATAAAATCTGCCTCCCTTTTCTATTGCCGCGCCCGCACCGAGCGCTTTGAAAAACACAATTTCAGCACTGCTCGTGAATCCACGCTTCCAGCTTTGCCTGCGAATCCGGCGCAACTAAACGGTCGCCGTGCGCGCCGTTTTGGAAGATCAGCAGCGTGGGAATTACTTCAATATTGTATTGACGTGCCAGCTCCGGCTCTTCGTCGATATTCACCGTACCGATTTTAGGAATGCCGTCATTCCCGTCAATGCGCTCCAAAACAGGTGCCAAACGACGGCAGTAAACACACCAGGGCGCGGTGAACTCCACCAGCACCGGCTCGGCGGCTTGCAGCACGTCTGTATCAAAATTTTGTTTCGTTAATGTTTCAATTGCCATTGTTTACTCCCTCATTTCCCGGGCATTTCCGAAAAGCAAAAAGAAAACTATTTTTCAGAAAACCTCTAGTTGTTTCTCCTCCAACGATGTATGTAGTATACACAGATTTGCCGCCTCTAACTGTGATTATGTTACGGTTTTTCCTTCCATACGCGAGAAAAAGAAAAAGCAGGGGCACCCCCCTGCCTTTTCGCTGCAAAGTCAATTTTCAAACAACACCGTGGCATTCCCATGAGGTTTCGGGTACGACCTTGTCAGAACCTATGCCGCATTCGTTGCACTTCGTCTGATAGATGACCGTTCTGCTCATTTCCTTATCATACCCGCCGATAGTACCATGTGCACAAAACCGCTCTTCTCCCGTAAATGCCCACGGAGATGCATCTACTAAGTTTTTCGTAACACTTCCGCCACAGTAAGCACAGGGAGTCACTTGTTCCTCCGTCACAGCCGGCTCTTCCTGCTGGGCTTCTGCACTTGTTTCGCTGACAGGCGTCAAAACTTTATTTTGCATACGCGGCCCGTCAATAAAATCACAGTCCCACACAGCTTTTTGTTCCTGCCGCTGGGCCGACAAGGTGCATCGGCTGCATATAATATTATACGTCACCGTGCAGATTTTTTCATAATCCATTCCGACCGGAGAATGTTTGCAATTGGTGCTTTCTCCGGTGTACTCTCCCGTGGAAGTATAAATCGGCTCTTCAATCAGCCGCCCGCCGCAGGAACAGTTAAGATAATCCAACGTACTCGTATCCGCTGCGTTGATTTCGTCCTGATGCTCCTGCATGGTTTTTCCGCAGCTGCACACCAGCCAGTCATTTTCTGTTTGCGTTTTTGCTGAACTTTCCGCCTGTGCGAAGCCCGATGCCGTAAAACCAAAGGTCAATACAGCACAAAGAGCGACGGCTTTTACGAATAATCCTCGTTTCATGGTCAACAGCTCCTTTTCTTCTCTTTTGTGGCGTTTTCTTCCCATTTCTTTTGATTGACCTCTCAAGTTTTCCGCGCTCAGCACGCACCTTTTCGTTGCGCGCCAAAGCGTTTCCAAGCATGTTGAACGCCAACCAATTCCTCTTTATTTTGAAAATATCATAAAATTACGTTAGAGTCAATTATTTTGTTAATTTTTTAATTTATCTCTCATTGTAGAACGAAATACAAAAAAGCCCCCAACGCGGTAAAAACCACGTCGGGGGCTTGCAATGCCAAACAGGAAGAAAAATTACTTCAGCTCGACCTTTGCGCCAGCCTCTTCCAGCTTCTTCTTCATCTCTTCAGCGTCAGCCTTCTGGGCAGCCTCTTTCAGAGTCTTCGGAGCGTTGTCGACCATCTCTTTTGCCTCTTTCAGGCCCAGGCCGGTAACTTCCTTAACAACCTTGATGACGTTCATCTTGCTTGCGCCAGCCTCAACCAGCACAACGTCAAACTCGGTTTTCTCTTCAGCTGCAGCAGCAGCGCCGCCAGCAACGGGAGCAGCAGCAGCAACGGCGGAAACGCCGAACTCTTCGCAATAGGTGTCAATGAGCTCTTTCAGCTCGAGGATGGACAGTTCCTTAATGGAATCCAAAATGGCAGTGATCTTTTCAGAAGCCATGGTAATACCTCCAAATTCAAAATATAGTAATGTTTTAAAATTCTTTGCTTACGCGGCAGAACCTTCTTTATCCACATAAGCCTGCATCGCAACAGCAAGACCGCTGAGCGTGCCGGTGAGAGCGCCCGCGAACATAGACAGCATGCCTTTGTAATCGGGCAGTTTGGCGATGGCGGTCAGCTCGTCCATGGACAGAACAGAACCCTCCATATAGCCGCCTTTCAGGGAGAAAGCACCCTTGGATTCCTCCGCAAACTTGTTCAGAATGCGGGCAGCAGCGATGGGGTCTTCCTTGGAAATTGCAATAGCGGTAGAACCTTTAAAAGCGTCCGCAATGCTCTCCAGCTCCGTACCCTGCACCGCCAAGCGCAGCATGGTGTTCTTGATAACAGCGTACTCAACGCCAGCCTCACGCAGCTCCTTACGCAGCTTTGTGTCGTCAGCCACATTGATACCCTTGTAATCCACCACAACGCCAGCCACAGAACCTTGCAGCTTTTCACGCAGCTCGGCAACAAAGGCTTGCTTCTCGGTCAGAATCTTTTGACTCGGCATATTGGTTTCACCTCGTTTCAGACAAATTTCGCCATTTCAACACAGGTGCAAAAAAAGCCCTTTTCTCGCACGAGAAAAAGGCAAAAAAATCTCATTTTTGCACGTTTCTCGGCAGGCGGGACAAGCCCATTACGCGTTCAAGCACCTGCTGTCTTTAAAACAGCTCTTATACTGTATCAAATTTTATTTTATTTGTCAAGCATTTTTTCACGTTTCATCCGGCACTTGCTCCATTTTTCTGCGCAAGGTGACAAAACCTAATTTCTCGTAAAAACGAAGCGCACTTTTATTGAATTCCCAAACATCCAATTGAACCGATCGGCATCCTCGGACTTTCGCCGCATCTTTCACTGCTTGAATCAGCGCAGTGCCGATTCCTTTCCCTTGGGATGTTTCATCCACACCGATTTCTACAATATGGGCCTCGTGAACGGCATAGATGCTGTTTGTTTCTTCGCGCTTGATATACTCCACCATGGCAAAGCCCAGCAATTGCCCGTTTTCCTCCGCCACCAACACATCTTGCTCCGGGTCTTCCATCATTTTTAAAACGCGCTCTTGATGATCTTTTGCAAATACAGGCTTGAAAAGCGCCGGATAACCGTTTGAATGCAGCGCACATACCGGCGCGCGCAAAGCGTTAATTGCCTCATAATCTTCTTTCCTTGCAAAACGAATCATGATTTTGTTCTTCCCTCATATTCCCTATGTATTTCAGACTGATGTTCACATTTTCAGCTTTTTTCCATCACAATATGCTCCACCGGAGCATAGTCCGGCAGAAAAACATCTCCGACTGCTGCATAGCCATGGCGCGCATAAAATTTCTGTGCCGACACGCGCGCATCCATCAAAATTTTTCCGCTCCCTGTTCTTTTGCCATTGCTTCGAGGCGTTCCAGCAAGTTCGCCCCAATGCCGCAGCTTTGGATTTCGGAATCAATGCACAAATATTCCAGTTTATACTCCGGGCCGTTGTTTGACATGACGCCTACGCCCAATAAATTTTCGCCCTCGAACATGCCGACCATCAAAGCTTCTTGTTCTGAGGAAAAATCTTCGTCATAGATGCTTAATCCAAGCGGAATCCGCATCACTTTATTTCGAAGTGCCAACGTTTTGGCATATTCCTCTGTTGCATATACAATCTCTTTGATTTCCCGCATTCCTTTTTCCTCCTGCCTAACGTTTCCAACCTTTGCGCTGATGAAAAACAATCCCTCCACGCAAAGATAAGGCTTATTGTAGCCCAAATGAGTTTTTTTGCAATAACAAAAAGTTAAAAATTTTGATCCTTCGTACTTTTCGCCAATCCGCATGCCATAAGTAACAACAGCGTCCTTTCTTAACGCCTACAAAACTAAAAAGTTTTTACGCCAAATTCTTGCCGTCCTATCAAACGCAGTATAAAACGAAGGCCCTCCCGATAAAACGCAGGAAAGGGCCTTCGATTCATGAAGTTAAGCAGTATTAAAATATTAATCTATAGGCTTTTCAGACAAGGAAAAACACTGTGCGGATTACTTTTTGGCGGTAAAGTACACAAAGGTCATATCTCCAACACTCTCATCGTCGAACACTTCCTGATAGGAAAGGGAAAAATCCAGATTGCCGCCAGGTACTTCAAACACCAATAGACCGGTAACTTCTTCGTCCACCGCCAGCGGATAAGTACCGGGCAGCTGCTCTTCGTTCAAAACCGGCAGCTCGTCAAATGTTTCGGGATCGGTAGTAATCGGAAAACGGTAGGCATCTTCCGCATCGTCATTCCACTGTGCTTGGAAATCGGTATCATACATTTCAATGCTTTGCGTTCCGGTATTTTTCACTGTAACTTCAGCAATCAGCATTTGATTTCCCTCTGCGGGAACATAGCCCTCATATTCAGCGGCTACACGTGCACTGTTGACAGTATAATCAAAGAAATAGGTGTGCATTACATCACCGATGCGGCCCTCGCCGTAGCCATCTTCGGCCGTTATTTCAGAACCGGAAACCGCGCTCTGCACTGACACTTGACTAGTTACAGTACTTTCCAGCAATGAATCACTTTCAATCACCGAAAACTTGCTGCTCGAACAGCCTGTGACAGACAATGTCAATACCGCAGCTGTTAATAATAAAATTATGTTCTTTTTCATATCATCTTCTCCTACACCAATGTTTTTGATGCGCTATCCAATAAAACAGACAATCCTCTCGCGCAGCAAAGTCGCTGTTCCGCTTAACATCGGCTTTCTTTTTCAATATTGTTCTCAGCAATAATGTAATGCGGCCTGCGTTTTGTTTCCATATAGATTTTTGCAATATATTGGCCCATAATTCCCAAACAAAACAACTGGATGCCACCGATAAAAATAATGACGCAAATCAAGGACGTCCATCCGCTTACAGGATCATCGATCATCAGCTTTCGCACAACCAAATAAACCAGCATTACAAACGAAAACGCTGTCATGCCGATGCCAAACCATGAAGCTAAGCTAAGGGGAACTTTTGAAAAATTGATAATTCCGTCTATGGCGTAGAGAAACAGCTTCCAGAAATTCCATTTTGTTTCTCCGGCAACACGCTTTACATTCTCATAAGGAAGCCAACAGGTTCGAAAGCCAATCCAACCGAAAATCCCCTTAGAAAATCGATTGTATTCACTCACAGAAACGATGGCATCCACCATTTTTCTTGTCATTAAGCGAAAATCTCTTGCACCGTCTGCAATATCTGCATCAGAAATATGGTTAATAAGTTTATAAAACTGTCTTGCGCACCAGCTGCGAATGAGCGGTTCACCTACCCGGGTTACCCTTCTCGTCGCAACACTGTCGTACTCTCCGTGGTCAAGAATATCAATCATCTGCGGCAAGAGCGAAGGCGGATCCTGCATATCCGCGTCCATTACCGCCACATAATCACCCGATGCCCAGCAAAAACCGGCATACATAGCAGATTCTTTGCCAAAATTTCTCGAAAAAGAAAGATACTTCACTCTCGCATCTTTCTGCGCATAGCTTTTAATCAACTTCATCGTTTGGTCGGTTGATCCGTCATTGATAAAAATGATCTCAATTTTTTTGCCCCTGCTCTCCAGGCCGTCTGAAATTTCAGTAATCGCATTCATAAAATACGGCAGCGCCTCTTGCTCATTATAACAAGGAACAACGATTGATACCTTTTTCATATTACTTCCCTTTTTCACAGACGAATAGAACCCTTTTACAAACCTCGACGCTTTACACTACATTGTAAAGCATACCGCACATTCCAAAAATAAACAGCAGCCAATAAGGAACGCTCATCTTATTGCTCACCAAGAGAGATATTTTCCCGCTGTTTTTCTGCTTTTCTGCATGCCTTCCCACAAGATACATGGTCATCGCCATCAATCCAAAGCCCATCACAATACCCGTACGATTTCCTGAAACAAAAATGGTGGGCGAAAAGCCAATGGCGACACGCGTGGCTACGGAAGATAACAGTAAAGTAAATATCACAATCAACTCTTCCGGTGTATCCAACAGTAAAAACAGCTCTAAAATTACAACACAAACCAACGCACCGAAGCAAATGAATTGAGCAAATGTCTCTCGCTGCCAGAAATTAGAGGCATCAATCATGCCGAATGAAGAAATTTCCGCGCTTAAAGTGTTTATCCACGGATAGGCTCCCTGCAAAGAGTTAAAAAACAAATTATACCCTGTAGTAACCACAACAGGAATCAGCGCCAGCGTTCTGTAAAAAGGAGACTGATACCGTTCAAACATCATAATCATCAGGACAACACAGATGAAAACAACAAAAAGGTTGCCGCCAAAGAAAAGCCATCGAATGGTTGTGGATAAGCCCAGTTCCGCTTTATCCATAAAACTCATCATATCAAAAGTCTGAAAGCGGTATTGCATTTCATGCGCCGAACGAGCGGCATTGCCCGGTGCAAGAAAGTGGAGCGCCAGCGAAGCACTGCTTAAAAGAAAGAAAAACCAGATAATGGCATGATTTCTTTTTCGATACAAAAAATATCCCGCCGCGGCAAAATAGGCCGCAAACAGCACCACAGCCATTTGCTCATTATTCGCGGCAAATACCAGCGACAAGCTGTATGATGCGTATTCCCATGCGCGAAATGACACCCGCTCATAAGCTTTTTTGATTGCCGTCAAGCAATAAATTCCCAAAGCCGTCGGGAAAAAATATGTAACTGTTGTGGAAATCCAGCCGGCAGTGCAAAACTCCGTATAAGGAAATGCCAAGGCTAAAACAGCAATCAAAAGCGCTAGGTTTTGACTTCGGTAATTCGTGCAAATGTAATATAGACTCCATAAAAGAAGCAGCATTGCACCGCCCATGCACAGCGCCCACAACAATTCTCTGTCATCATTAAAAAAGAAAACAAAGTAATTAACAAAAATACGTGACGACCAAGTAGTCCAAAAGCCTGCCGTTTGCTCAAAGTAATCTGCCAGTATCCCTCGAGCCGCTGTTCCGCCGGTGTTATAAACAACGTCATCACCAAATATCTTCACTTGAGAGGCCAAAAGAAAAAAGAATGCCCCAACAGCAAAAAACAGTTTTGTACTGCTTTTCACCTCTTTTATGGGAAGCTTTTTCATCCTATCACGCCTCCTTTTGTCACTGTAATTACCTGCTCCAAATCAATCAGTACAGGCTCTTGATTGACATTCAGCAGCAAAAAAACGTTATACATCGCGGTATCGCTGTTGATAAATTCGGAAGGAAGGCTGAGATAAAACCCGGAATTGTCATAATTTAACCCGTCGTTAGCCATCTCGGTACCTTCACTTCGCACTGTCATAACTGTGGGGGCAATAAACATTTCCTGTGTTGTAATATCTTGAAACACCACTCTGCATTCTACACTCTTATACTCCGTTCCCTTTTTCAAGCACCAGCCCTCCACAATCAAGTGCTCTCCGCCCACAATCTGATCAATATGTACTAAATAAGGCGAATTTTCATCATTTACAGAAACAATGTCATAGCTTTTGTCTTTCACGGAAACCAATCTTTGATCCGACCAGCTAAAGAGAATCCAAAGAGCAAAAAGGATTGCCGCCATTGCAGCCATGATGCGAAGCACCATTTGCGGCGTCTGTAATTGTTTTAGCGTCACATGCTACCTCCTGATACCCTTTACATACAATATTCTTCCGAACGTGACACACACTTTCTGCTCTTCCAAACGTGAACCGTCCCTTTCCAAACAGACATTACGCGTTTTTCAAGCATAAACGCAGTCTCCTTTAGTGCTGTGCGTGAAACTCTAAACAAACACACCGCACCGCGTGCTTGTTCCACCCCTTGCATTGAAAAAAAGCCTTCCTGTAAACGCAGGAAGGCTTTTGTAGTTCATTAGCCGCCGAACTTTGCGTTGTTCAGCTTAATGCCGGGGCCCATCGTGGAAGCAACAGTAACACTCTTGATGTACTGGCCTTTTGCAGCGGCAGGTTTCGCCTTCACGATAGCCTCCATGACGGTGCTGAGGTTTTCGCCCAGCTTGTCAGCGCCAAAGGAAGCCTTGCCGATGGGAACGTGGATGATGTTCGCCTTGTCCAGACGATACTCAATCTTACCGGCTTTTGCCTCGGAAACGGCACGACCCAAGTCGGGAGTAACCGTACCGGCTTTGGGGTTCGGCATCAAGCCACGGGGGCCGAGCACTTTACCCAAACGACCAACCTGACCCATCATGTCGGGAGTGGTAACGAGCACGTCGAAATCCACAAAGCCCTCGTTCTGGATCTTAGCAATCAGGTCGGCGTCGCCTACCAGCATTGCGCCTGCTTCTTCAGCAGCCTTTGCAGCATCGCCCTTAGCGATGGCAACAACGCGAACGTCCTTACCGGTACCGTGGGGCAGAACAACTGCACCGCGAACCTGCTGGTCAGCGTGACGGCTGTCAACGCCCAAACGGACGTGCAGCTCGACAGTTTCGTCAAATTTTGCTTTCGCAGTCTGGCAGCACAGGCTCAAAGCCTCTTCGCTGTCATACAATTTTGTACGGTCGATCAGCTTTTTGCTGTCAACGTAATGTTTACCGTGATTCATAGTTTCCTCCTGTGGTATATCGGAATATTCCTCCCACTAATGGCGGGGCGTATTAGTCAGTTACCGTAACGCCCATGCTGCGGCAAGTGCCTGCAACCATGCTTACGGCTGCTTCCAGGTTGGCAGCGTTCAAGTCGGGCATTTTCGTGGTTGCAATCTCCTCCAGCTGTTTGCGGGTGATGGAAGCAACCTTAGTTTTGTTGGGCACACCGGAGCCGCTCTCGATGCCGACAGCCTTCTTGATCAGGACAGCCGCGGGCGGCGTCTTGGTGATGAAGCTGAAGGAACGATCCGCATAAACCGTGATAACCACGGGAATCAGATAACCGATGTCTTTCTGTGTACGCTCATTGAATTCTTTTGTAAACGACATGATGTTTACGCCGTGCTGACCGAGCGCAGGGCCAACAGGGGGAGCCGGGGTAGCTTTACCGGCGGGAATTTGGAGCTTAATATACCCCACTACCTTCTGAGCCATTTTGTGCACCTCCAAAAATTGTGGTAAGTTACGGGTGACAGCCGGAGGCCGCACCCTCCCACGAGCATACGGGCGTATGCTCTATAAGAAGCCGCGCAAGACACGCGGGTCTTACCGAAAAAATGTGAATTACAGGGGTTTCACCTGTGTGAAGTCCAGTTCGGCAGGCGTTTCGCGTCCAAACATGGAAACCTTCACGCTTACCTTTTTGGCCTTCGCGTCGATGGACTCTACAAGGCCGATAAAGCCTTCCAGAGCGCCCGCAACGATTTGTACGTTTTCGCCCACGGCAAAGTCGGGCTGAACCGTGTGAGTCGCCATACCCAGCTTCTCTACCTCTTCATCCGAAAGAGGCACAGGCTTGGACGACGGGCCGACAAACCCCGTTACGCCGCGCGCGTTGCGCACCACATACCAGCTGTCGTCGGTCATAATCATTTTCACCAGCACATAGCCGGGGAAGAGCTTGTGCTCCACCTCACGCTCTTTGCCGTCTTTGATCTCGGTGGCGATCTCTACGGGTACGCGCACCTCATAGATCAAGTCCTGAAGCCGGCGGTTCTCCACGACGGTTTCAAGGTCCTGACGCACCTTGTTTTCGTAGCCGGAATAGGTATGCACCACATACCATTTCGGCTGGGCATCTCTTTCGTCTGCCATTGAGCGAACCCCGCTTTCCGTTAAATGAATTTCGGCCGCAAATTAAACTGCGGTCTGCAAGAACATCCCCAGGCCAAAGCCGAAGATAAGATCCAAAAGAGAAAGGATGACAGCGGCGATGACGACAACGACAGCCACAATGATGGTGTTGTTGAGCACCTGCTTCTTTGTCGGCCAAACCACTTTTTTCATCTCGCTTTTGATGTCGCGGAAGAATCTTCCGAACTCAAGCACTCTCTCTTTGACGGACGCGAAAAAGCCTTTTTTCTTTTCGGTCTGATCAGCCATCGTACTTGTCCGCCTTTCTTATTTGGTCTCGCGGTGAGCAGTGTGCTTTTTGCAGAAGCGGCAATACTTGTTCATCTCAAGACGATCAGGGTTGTTCTTCTTGTTTTTCATTGTGTTGTAGTTGCGCTGCTTGCACTCTGTGCATGCCAGTGTGATCTTCACTCTCATGTTTCGGCACCTCCATATAAATAGCCTCCCTCTTCCGGCGGCCGGCGCATCTGCCATAGGCCGAAAAATGCGCACAAAAAAAGAACCCTCCGAACGAGGTGACACCATCATATCATATTTACGCCGCCGCGTCAAGGGTAAACCTGCGTTTTTTCGCGGGAAAACCCCCTTTTCATTTTTCTTTTTCTATGGTATGATAATCATGTTTTGCATTGCATAATAGTGTAATAATCACGCGCCGCGCACGAGGGTGTTCCCGTCCGGCCGTTTTTTTGCACGAAAGGTGGGTCTTTTTTTGTCTCAATATCGCGTAGCCGTCCTGTTTGGCGGCGTTTCCAGTGAACATGAAATCTCACTGCTCAGCGCGCACAGCGTTTTGCAGCATTTAAACCCTGAAGTTTACACCATCTATCCGGTCGGCATCAAAAAGGACGGCAGCTGGCATTGGTATCGCGGAAGCTTCGACGCCATCCCCACCGGTGAGTGGGAAAACGGCGACACGGTTCCGGCCGCCTTTTGCCCGGGCAGCGGCATGCACGGCCTTGTGTTGTTTGAACAGCCTTTGCGCACCTTGGAGGTAGACGTTGTCTTCCCTGTTCTGCACGGCAAAAACGGCGAGGACGGCACCATTCAAGGGCTTTTGGAAGCAGCTGGCATTCCGTATGTCGGCTGCGGCGTTTTGGGCAGTGCCGTTTGCATGGATAAAATTATTGCCAATTTGGTGATGGACGCTGCGGGCATCGACCGCTGCGAATGGGATTGGATGGAGCGGTGCAACCTTCCCCGCTTTGACGAAATTGAACAGCGCGTAGCCGAAAAGCTGCACTACCCTATTTTTGTCAAGCCGGCAAACGCCGGTTCATCCGTAGGGATTTCCAAAGCACACGATAAAGATGAGCTGCGCCGCGCGGTTTCGCTGGCCTTGGAGCACGATGACCGCATTGTGTTCGAGCGTTTTGTGCAAGGGCAGGAAATTGAGTGTGCCGTGTGCGGAAATGAAGACGTTCACTCCACGCTTCCGGGCGAAATTCTGGCGAGCGCCGAGTTTTACACCTACGATGACAAATACGTTTCCGGCACATCGCGCACCGCCATTCCCGCCTCGGCCCCGAAAGAGGTTTTAGAGCGCACGGCGCGCATTGCCGAGCGCGCTTATAAAACGCTTTGCTGCCGCGGCCTTTCGCGCGTCGATTTCTTTTTGGAAAAAGACACGGGGCGCATTCTGCTCAACGAAATCAATACCCTGCCCGGCTTTACCTCCATCAGCATGTATCCCAAACTGATGATGAACGAGGGCGAAACCTACGGACAGCTGCTTGACAGCCTGATTGCGCTTGCACTGAAAAAGGAGAAAACGACATGACGGCAATGCGTGAACGTCCCATCGGCGTGTTTGACTCCGGCCTGGGCGGATTGACCGCCGTGCGCGAGCTTCGCCGCCTGCTTCCTCATGAGGACATTGTGTACTTTGGCGATACCGGGCGCGTTCCCTACGGCACACGCGGAGTGGATACCATCATCCGCTATGCCAAACAGGACATTGCCTTTTTGCTGGAACAAAAGGTAAAGTTTGTGATGGCGGCATGCGGCACGGTTTCCAGCACGCTGCCCGCCGAGTTTTCCGCCGCTTTGCCCGTTGGGTTTACGGGAGTTGTGCAGTGTACGGCACAAGCGGCAGCCAAGGCCACGAAAACAGGCCGCATCGGCATTATCGGAACGCCTGCCACCATTGCCAGCCGCAGTTATGAAGCTGCGCTGCGCGCCCTGCGCAGCGATGTACAAATCACCGCGCAAAGCTGCCCGCTGTTTGTGCCTTTGGTGGAAAACGGCTATTTTAACGCCGACAACGAAGTAACGCGTCTCGTGGCCGAGGACTATTTAAAGCCGCTTCAAAAAGCCGAAGTGGATACGCTGATTTTAGGCTGTACCCACTACCCGCTGATTGCACCCATTTTGGCAAAGGTCATGGGTCGGCAGGTTGCTTTGATTGATTCCGGGCGCGAAACGGCGCTTTGCACCGCCGCTTTGCTGCGCGAGGCTGATTTGCTGCGAAACGATGGGCACATCGGCACCGCGCAATATTTTGTCAGCGATTCCACCGAAAGCTTTGCCACACTTTCCGGCTGGTTTTTGGGCGAATATGCAGGCGGCGACGTGACACGCATCAGCGTGGATCACTACCCTGCCGACGGCGGCATTTCTCAATGATCGAAGGAAAGGGTTTCTGAAAGCGTTGGATATTTCAGAAATACCCAATAAAGAAGAAAGGAATTTTCATGCGCGAGGATTATCTCATCACCATCCGCGGCATCATGGAACAAGACGGAGAATCGGACGAAGTAGAGCTGATGACACGCGGCAGTTTTATGAAAAAGGGCGACCACTTCTATATTGTATATAAAGAAAGCCAAGCAACGGGCTATCAGGGATGCGTCACAACCGTCAAGGTGGAAAGCGAAGAAAAGGTCAGCATGATTCGCTACGGCAAAGCGCCCAGTCAGCTGATTATCGAAAAGGGCAAGCGCCACGTCTGCCACTACGAAACCGGGATGGGCGCGCTCAATTTAGGCGTTGCTGCCGACTATATTGAGTCGGAGCTGTCCAGCGAAGGCGGACGCATCCGTTTTGGGTATTATCTTGATATGGACACCCATACGGTTAGCCGGAACACTGTGGATATTACGGTAAAGCCCTCATTATAAAATAAATGTTTGCTTGTCCGCATCCGCAGCCACACACGACGTGAAACAATGTTTTAAAGAAACAACCTATCACCGATACCAAGAAAAAAGCGAGGAATAGAACGTGTACGAAGAAATGAAATACTGCGATCCGAAACAATTTATTTTGGACGAAGCGCATGAGCTTCTCTCAAAAGCGCTGACTGCCGCGATGCAGCAAGGGACATTGCCCGAGCGCGAACTGCCGGAGTTTATCACGGAGATTCCGGGCGATGTGAAAAACGGCGACGTTGCTTCTAACTTAGCGATGGCTTCTGCGCGCGTGTTCGGCATGGCGCCGCGCAAAATCGCCGAGGCGGTTGTGGCGGCAATGCCCTCTTTGGAAAGCAGCTCTTTTGAGCGCATCGAAATTGCCGGGCCGGGCTTTATCAATCTGTTTTTATCGGCAAGCTGGTTTTCCGGCGTTGTCTTTTCCGCAAATGTGCTCGGCAAGGACTACGGACGCACCGAATACGGCCGCAATCAAAAAATTAACGTGGAGTTTGTTTCTGCCAACCCCACCGGCCCGATGCACCTCGGCAATGCACGCGGCGGCGCGCTGGGCGACTGCCTTGCCGCAGCGCTCGACTGGGCAGGCTACGACGTGACCCGCGAATTTTTGATCAATGACGCAGGCAATCAGGTGGTCAAGTTTGGCAAGAGTCTGGCCGCGCGTTATTTACAGATTTACCGCGGCGAAGAAGCGGTTCCTTTCCCCGAAGACGGTTATCAGGGCGACGATATTAAAGAGCTGGCAAAGCTGTTCAGCGAAAAATACGGCGACCGCTTTGTCAATGAGGACGAGGAAACCCTGCGCCGTGAAATTGCCGCCTTTGGTCTGCCGCACAACATTCAGGCGCTGAAAGACGACATGGCAAAGTACCGTGTGACCTATGACGTGTGGTTCAGCGAAACGACGCTGCACGAGTCCGGCGCCATTCAGGACGTGCTGAAAAAACTGGCAGAGCGCGGCGCAACCTACGAGAAGGACGGCGCAATCTGGTATCGTTCCATGAAATACGCTGAGAAATACGGCGCAAACAAAATGTCCCGCAAAGGCATGGACGGAGAAGTTACCGAAGAGGAAAAAGACGAGGTGCTCGTGCGCGCCAACGGTATTCCCACCTACTTTGCCGCAGACATCGCTTACCACTACAACAAATTTGCCGTGCGCAGTTTTGAGCGAGCCATCGACGTGTGGGGCGCCGACCATCACGGCCATGTGGCGCGCATGAAGGGTGCTATGGACGCCATCGGTTTAGACGGCGAGAAACTGGATATTGTTTTGATGCAGTTTGTGCGCTTGATGAAGGACGGCCAGCCGGTAAAAATGTCGAAGCGCACAGGCAAAGCCATCGGCCTTGCTGAGCTGCTGGACGAGGTGCCCATTGATTCCGCGCGCTTCCTGTTCAACATGCGTGAGCCTGGCAGCACCATCGACTTTGATATGGACCTCGCCATTAAGAAAGACAGCGACAACCCCGTTTACTATGTGCAGTACGCACACGCCCGTATTTGCAGCATTTTGAAAAAGCTGGCAGAAGAAGGCATTGTATTCGGTGGTGCGGAAAATGCTGACCTGTCGCTGCTCACCGAGCCTGCTGAGCGCGATTTGATTCGCATGATTGCCGCATTCCCCGGCGAAATCATTTCCGCGGCAAAGAGTTATGACCCCGCGCGCATCACCCGCTATGCCACCGATTTGGCAACACAGTATCACAAATTCTACAATTCATGCCGCGTGAAAGATGCCGATGACGCTTTGTGTCAGGCTCGTTTGTCGCTGTGCACGGCAACCAAAAACGTCATCTCCAACGCACTCACCATGATGAAAATTACCGTGCCGGAAAGCATGTAATCTTTTGTTTTGTCGATTGTTTGATTTCCTCGATAAAAGGGACAGCCCAAAGCGCCGAAAAGCGCTTTGGGCTGTCTTGTTATTTACGAGTAAAGGTTACTCATTTTTGTTTCATGTGATTTCGTTTGTGTCCCATAATCATTAAAACTGCAATCGCTGTTGCCGAGATTGCCAATGCCAGCGCGAGCAATTCCGTTGCGGAGGTATCACCCGTTTGAACAATGGGCGATGCAGCAGGAGGCGTCGGAGTTTCCTCTGGCGTGCTGGGCGTTTCTCCCGGCACTGTGGGCTCTTCTACTTGCTTTTCTACCAAATTCCACACAATCTGATACAGGGCCGTCTGACCGTTGTCATTGGCGAAACGTGCTTCTACGCTGTAAACTGCCGCAACTGAGCGATCAATTTGCTGCACATCATTTCCGTTTGCATCTTTGATACTCAGGCTAACCAGCGTTGTGGGAACGTGATAATACTGCGTGCGAATCCACTGCTCCATGTCCTGCACTGTCATCACGCCGCTGCTTACTTCTTCAGTGTACTCATCGGTCACTTTTAAATCGTTTGTAATATCAGCCTTAGCAAGCAAAAAGTCTTTTTCTAACACATAATTCCTCTTCGCTTGTTCACTAAGCAGTTCAAATGTTACACGCACCTGCTTGTTGACGCCCGTTTCGGCATCTTCAAACAAAGCGCTCACAATGCGGTAATCAACTCCCTCTTCCAATTTCTGGCCGTCCGGCAAACCGGAAAGCACCAAATCAGAAGCAGCAGCCTCTGTCGTTCCGTCATAAAGCTTATCCTGCACTTTTACGGAAACAGGGGTTAACGTACGCTGTGTAATTTCGGCTTGGGAACCTTGTGCCGCAAGAGCCATGGTATAGTTTTTCATTTTGGAATCGTTTAAGATTTTCAGCGTACCCGTTACCATATGCACTCCCGCATCCGAAACAGGCTGTCCATTTTCATCCGCAAACATCGGATTTTCCAATGTGTAGTCGGCCGCAAATTCAATTGTTTCCGGCAAAGACGAAGGAAGCGTTAATCCGCTTCGATTCTGCTTTGCAATACTTACACTGGGCGTCCCTTTTAAAACAGCCTTAGCAGAGCCGTCATACACTTTGTTTTCCGCCTGAAGAGAAACCTCCAAAGGCAATTTTAAAATTTCCGCCGTTAACGTGAACTGTGCGGAGGGCCAAATATAGTTTTTCGCAAGATCGGTTCCGTTTGGTTTGACCTGAATGTTAACATTTCGGCCTGCCCCCGCCTGTGCACTGTCAAACGATGCCGTTACGGTATAGTCTGTACCCTGAACAGGATTCACGGGAAACGTCTGCGGCAGTGTCAGGCCGCCTTGTGAACCCGCAGATGTATCGACGATCAACGAAATCGTCGCCTGCGCAGCATTCGTTGCATCATAGTATTTGTCCTGTGCCTCGGCCTTGATCGCAAGAGGAATCGGATAAATCACCGCTTTTGAAGTAAGCTTGATGCTCCTCAAAGAAGGAAATACTTTCAGGACATCTTGATTCTTTACGGAAATCGTAATTTGTACCGTTTGCTCTTTTGCAGACGTACCGTCAAAAATCACATTGCCCTGTGCGTTATTTTCAAACGTCGCAGTATAAGTATAGTCTGTTCCCTCTTTCAAGTTTTGAAAAAGTTTTTCCACTGCGGGGTCTACATTGGACCACGCTACATTGGTTAAAGAAGTTTGATTCGTCCCATCGTAATATTTATTTACCGCCTGCGCGGAAACAGTTGGTGTCTGAATGGGATGTGCTTTTAAGTAAACCTGATTATAATTCTGACCCATTTCCGGATGCGGTGCGGAACGCACCACAGTTTCAAAAATGCCTTTTCCGGTGCTTGAATCATAAGGGTTTCGGTCACTCGTAAAGTATCCGGCATAATCAGCAGTAATGCCGTTTGCACTTCCGTTATACGTTTTTCCGACCATGTACAGCACTTCATTGCTTCCGCCGTCCGTCGGCCAAACCTGTAAACTCACGCCGATTTTTGTCCCGGCCGAAAGACCGCCGTAGTCCCAGTAACATTCCACAGGCACATTTTGGTCTGCACCAGGGGCAATTTTACCGCTGGCAATCAGCAAGTTAACTTCACGTCCCTCGGTTCCGACGGTATTCTCTGTAATGATGATTTTTCCGGCGAGCTTCAAGGTAGCGGATTGATATACGTAAACTCCGCCGCAAGAAAATTCCACCTCCCAAGGAGTGGTCGGCTCAGAGCTTTCAGACCCGCTGTTTCTGCGAATATCAACACTATTGAGCAGCGTCCCAACAGAACCATTCGTCAAATACAGCGCACCGGCACCAAAACCTGCCTTATTATCATAAATTCCTACGGTGCTTTTATCGCCGATTGTAATTTGAGTACCCGCACCGGCAGCATAAATACCGCCGCCGTATCCTCCGGCGGTATTTTGCAGCACACCGCTGTTGACATTGGGGTCATCATACCCGCCGGTTCCTCTTTGCAGGCTGACAGTGGCGCCGCCTTTCGCGTAAACTGCACCGCCGTCAAACATAGCCTGATTACCTTTCAGCTGTACAGTATCAGCAATAAATTTTCCGCTGTCGGAAACATACACTGCACCGCCGTATTGTGCTTCATTGCGCTGCAAACTGGTGAGCGTCAAATTTACTTCACTGCCCGCTCCTTCAATGTAAAACGCGCCGCCGTTCTTGGCAGCTGTATTTTCAATGATATCATGGTTTGCACTCTTTGATTGGAATTTCGCGCCATTTGCCGCATACACCGCGCCGCCGTATTGTGCCCTGTTTCCTTGAATACTAATCAAATTTAAAGAATGAGCCGTAGAAACAGAACCTGTGGCATAAATTGCGGCGCCGTTCGTTGCATGATTGGTGAAAATCCGTACATCACTGGTCGTACTTCCGTTCGCAACAAGACGCGCACCGTTTTCCAAGTAAACAGCGCCGCCATTCGTCGCGTCGCAGTAGGAGATACTTGTTTTTTCCAGCGTCACAACCGACCCGGAACCTGTGGCATAAATTGCGCCGCCGTTGTTATTTGCAGAACACTTTTGAATTTCCGCACCATCTTTCATGGTTAACGAAGCGTTGTCAAGAGAAATTGCTCCTCCGTTATTTTGGGTATTGAGCTGCGCATTTCTTGCGTTTTGAAGCACAGTGTTGCTGGATAAAATAAGTGCTGCATTTCTCGCCTCAATAAGCGGTTTTTCTGCGAAAGTTCCGTACCAACTCCAAGACAATTCGTCCTCAACATTCACAGAAACATTGCCGTCCATAGTGACGTTGGTAAGCTCTAAACTGCCGGCTTCTACCGCAATTAAGGCACCCAAATAGTCCTCTTTCCGTGTCAAAGAGCAGCCGCTCGCCGTTCCGTCGATGATAACCGACTTATTGCCGGTTAACGTGTACGTTTGGGAAACCACAATGTCAGAACACAGCTCAATACGCGCCGATGTGCCTTGGGAAGCATTGATTGCCGCAATTGCATCCGCTAAAGAAGCACTGACCGCCGGGGCACCATCAATCGAATACTGCACTTCATCTGCCGCATACGGCTGTGCACTAACCGGCACGATACTTGCGCCGAAAACTCGATTGATACTTGCACTTCCCACTACCTCCTGTGCAAAGCAGGCTCCCTGTAAAGAGGCCAGCAAAATTGCTGCGGCACCTACACGGAATACAAGTTTGCTTTTCATCGGTATCATCTCCTCCTCCGCATTTTCACATCAAATTACCCGATTATAACGCTGCTTGCTTCCCTTCGATTTCCCCATGCACTTCTCAAAAAGCACACGCAAATAAGCAGCGTCAAAAATCCAAACACTTATTTATCATGTCATTTTTAAAGCTTCGTCAAGCCCTAAAATGAAAAGATTTCCAACACAATTCTACACGGAAAAAAGAGCAATCACAATAAATAAAAGCAAAAAAAATAAATTTCAGAAATATGTACACAATGCGATATGAAAAAACGCCCAAAAACAAATTTAGTGCAAAATCTGTCGTTATTTGTAAAGGTTATGTTTCTAATCTATGCCGTTTTTTTATCACATAGCCCCTGTTATAAAACTTGTTCCATCGTAATTTTCTGCGGTACTAATCCCATTTTTTCATAAAACTTGATGGCCGCCGGGTTACATGTCCACACATTGAGAGTTAAATGATAACACCCCTGCTTCTTGGCAAAGTCTTTTACAAATTCATACAATAATTTTCCCACCCCTGTTCCTCGGCAGGTTTCCAAAACGCATAGATCGTCTAAGTAAAGCGCCTTGTGCTCCACAAATGCACCGTTTCCGTGGCTTTTTGTCAGCTGGCAAAAGGCATAGCCGTGCACCACATCCTCTTGCACCGCAACAAACACCGGCGTTTTGTCACACGCCAACATCTGTGCCAATTCCTGCCCATTGTATTTGCATGTATCGGGCAAAAACAAATCCGGCCTTCCCTCATGATGCACATTCCCCACTTGTTTCAGCAGTGTTTGCAGCGCGGGAATATCTTTCGTTTCCGCTTTCCGAATCAACAAAAAATCATCTCCCTTTCTTTCGGCATTTTAGCATCTTTTCTGACACTATGCAAACAAGGAGGAAACCGCCCGCAGGCAGTTTCCTCCTTGCAACAGGATACCGTGTATCTCACAACACTTATTTCACTTCGGGCAGGCTTGCTGCGGCGGCAGACTGGCCTACGCGGCGTGTTTTCTCGTCCGGTGCTTCAGGACGGAAGGCAACACCGGGATACTCCTCATCCATCACGCGGGATGCAACTTCCATGATGATATCGCCGCCCTTGCCGGACATGACACGGCCCATCATCTGCACATGCTTAATGTCATAGAACTGTGCATACAGTGCCAGCGTGTGGCCGAGATAAACGCCGATGGACTCGTATACCTTCACGGCGCGCTCGTCACCCTCAGCCATCAAAGCCTGAACCTCTTTCAGCTTCTCAGCGGGGCTTTCACCTTTCAGCTCAATGCCAGCGCGCGGTGCCAGCTTGATGACACTGTCTTGGCTGAAGTATTTCACACCGCAGCCAATGTCGCCGCTCCACTCGTCCTGCATGGCGTCGGGCTGTGCGTCCACGGGAGCAAATGCCAGCTCATTCAGCCAGCCGCAGATATTGCCGTCGGCATCTACATAGCCCACAGCCTCACTGGTGCCCATGGCAATGCCCATAATGCCGTTCTCGCCCAGACCCATTGCACCGGCCAAAGCAGAAACGTCGCCGTCGTTTGCAACCACAACGGGAATTTCATAACCCAGCGTGCGGCCCAGCTCTTCTGCAGCGCGCAGATAGATGTTTTTCACCTTTTTGTCAAAGTCCTCTTTGCCCACTTTCAGGAACAAGGAAGCCACCATGCACTTGTTGTCGATGTACACACCGGCAGAAGAAATGCCGATGCCTTCCACCTTGCCGCCTTTTTCCAGAATCTTTGCAGCTGCGGTGTGGAATGCTGCCAAAATTCCCTGATAGTGGTAATCGGGGTCAGAGATAATCTTCGGGAACCAGACAACTTCTTCGCTGTAAATGGGCTCGCCGTCGATGACAGCGGAAACCTTACGGTCGGAACCGCCTGCATCAAAGCCGATGCGTCCGCCATTCGTGTGACGGCCGATGCTCTCCGCTTTGTGGCACTCCTGCGGCTTCTTGTCGTAGGGCAGGCTCTCCACCACAAACTCAGTTTCATAAACCTGCTCCATGAAGCCTTTATCAAACGCGCGGGAGCCGTTTTCGCTGTAAGCCTCTTTCACACTTTCGGCCACAGCGTCGTCGCCGCAGATGGAAACTTTAAAGCCGCCCCAGCTCCACAACAGGAACTTCACCAAACGGTCAACATAGTAGGCGTCTGCCTCTTTCATTTCCGGAGTACCGTAAATCTTCGTTTCATAAGTACCAACCTGACCGCCGGAGCGCTCGACAGCAATGCACAAAGGTTTCTGTGCACCTTTGCGATAGCTTTCAAAGAACAGGCCCAGGGGGATGAAGCCTTCGTCCAGAACAGGAAGATTTTTGACCGGGATTTCGACATTTAAAAATTTCATACCGTTTTCTCCTTTGTGAATCTGTTTTTACGGCGCCGCTGCACGAACCGTCTGCGCACCGGCATTCAATCTGAAATTGCCTTTATTGTATCACAAAAAAAATCATTTTTCTTGCACTGAAAGCATCCCTTTTTTGCACTTTCTATCTGTTTTTTATGAAAAGTGCAAAAAACAGAATAAAAAAGGCCGCCCCACCGGGCAGCCGCTGTTTCGCTTTTTAATATTTTTAATATTTCAAAATATTGCGCCAATCCAAATCGCCGCGCTCCAAACCATGAATCAGCACTTCGGCGGTAGCGATGTTCGTCGCCACCGGAATATTATGCACATCGCAAAGACGCAGCAAGTTCATTTCATTCGGCTCATGCGGCTTCGGAGTAATGGGGTCACGGAAAAATAAAAGCAGATCGATTTCATCACATGCGATGCGTGCGGCAATTTGCTGCGCACCGCCCTGACGTCCCGAAAGGCATTTTTGAATCGTCAGTCCGGTTGCCTCGGTCACCATTTTTCCGGTGATGCCCGTCGCCGTCAAATTGTGCTGTGACAACACGCGGCAGTAAGCAATGCAAAACTGCGTCATCAACTCTTTCTTCGCGTCATGCGCGATCAATGCTATATTCATACAGCGTTCCTCCTCGCTTGCGTTTCACGTCCTGCGGCGTCGGCCGCACGGTGCAAAGCATCTGTGCTCTTTGATTTATCGAATTAAAAGCGGCACTTGTTCGCCGCATAAACGCGCCGCCATCGCATGGAAAACGGCGTGTGAAACTTCTTTTTCCGGGGGCGCAAGGCCCACCCCGTACGCGCCTGCATCGGCTACGGCCTGCCGCAGGGGCACTACACCCAAAAGCTGCGCGCCTACGGTGTCAATGCATTCGTCCAAATCATCCACACCGCAATCCTCAATTCGCGCGGGGACTTTGTTGATGACCAAGCGCATCTCGTCCACCCCGTGCTCGCACAGAGCGTCACATACGATGCGGCCGTCGCGGATCGCCACCGGGTCCGGCGTTACGACAATCAGCCCCATCGTGCTCACCGACATGGCAGACAAAAACGGCACGCCCATTCCCGCGGCCGTATCAAGAAAGACATCGTCAAACACCTGCTGCGCGCTTTTCACAAAGGCGGCCAGCGCATCGACGCGAATCACACCGCCCGAATAGGGCGCGCTCACAACATAAAGCCCTTTGTACAGCGGGCTTTCCACAATGGCTTTGCCCGCATCACAGCGCCCGTCTAAGATATCGCCGATATCGTATGCGGTTTTTCCCGCAATCCCGGCGATATAATCGACGCTTCGCAAACCGCTGTCAAGCTCGACAAGCAAAACGCGCCGCCCGCGCTTGGCAAGGCAGCCCGCGGTGAAAACCGAAACAGTACTCTTTCCGGTTCCGCCTTTTCCGGAAGCCACCATAATTACCCTTGCCGCCATGCGATCCCTCCGCCGTCTGCATTGTGCACCGCTTTGCGGCAAGTGCCGATTTCTGTTATTGTATCATAAAAACACATTTCAATCAACCTTATTTGTAAGTTTTTAATAAAAAATTTGTATGTTCAACTTCTTTTTCTTGTAAGGATGCAACATAACTCTCCTTCAAAGGTCAATTTATCCAGATAAAAACAGCTCTGACACGCGAGAAAGCCCTTCGGCACTCCCTCGTGTCAAAGCTGTTTGATTCCCTGATCTTTCCTCTCAGCCGCAAAAAAGCACGCGGTACAAACGGTGCACAGGCAGGCCCACCACATTGAAATAGCACCCTTCAATGCCCTTCACAAACTTTGCTGCGCCGCTTTGAATTCCGTAAGCACCCGCCTTGTCATAAGGATCCGGCGTATCCAGATAAGCTTCAATTTCCGCGTCGGACAACGCCGCAAATTCAACGCGCGTGCTCTCAGCAAAGAGCGTTTCGCACTCGCCCTTTCTCACGCAAACGCCCGTGTGCACCCAGTGGCTTCGCCCCGACAGTCTGCGCAGCATCTCACGCGCATGGGCGCGGTCGCGCGGCTTTCCGAACACCTCACCGTCCACATCTACTACCGTGTCGCAGCCAATCACTGTCTTTTGGGGCATCATGCCGCTGACCGCACGGCATTTCAGCTGTGCCAATTGTTCCGCCAGCTGTTTCGGGCTTTCGGCACTCACGCCGCTTTCTTCAACATCGGCCGTGCACACTTCAAAATCGGGCGTGATCAGCCCCAAAAGCTCTCTGCGGCGCGGTGACGCCGACGCTAACACCAACTGCATAGGTTCATTCCTCCGTTGCCTTTTACCGGATTTTTTCAGGTTGTTTCTCCCTGTGCGGCGTTTGCCGTCAGGCCGGTTGAGCCAAAACCGCCTTCTCCGCGCTGTGTCTGCCCAAGTTCCTTCACTTCAACAGGCAAAACCTGCGTTACCGGCATAATCACCAGCTGGGCAATGCGCTCGCCGGTATAAATCTCTACCGGCTCGCCCGATAAATTCACCAAAGCCACATGGATTTCGCCGCGGTAATCCGAGTCAATGACACCAACGCCGTTGGGCAGTGACAGCCCGCGCTTTACGCCTAAACTCGAACGCGCGAAGAGCAGCGCTACATGCCCGGCGTCGGGCAGTTCAATGGCAATCCCGGTAGGGATCAGCACCCGCTCCATCGGCGCAATGGTGATACTTCCGCCGGGGCAAACGGCGGTGAGGTCCATCCCCGCCGCACCGGAGGTTGCATAAAACGGCAGTACCGCTTCTTCTCTCAAACGTTTAATTTTCAGTTCCATGAGGTTCCTTTCCGCTGTCTTCTCGCGGCTTAAACAACAAACCGCGCGTCATCTTCTCATCGTAAGGACGACCGCTGAACGCCATGCGAAGCACGGTCTCCACCCGCTGTGGCGGCTCAATCGTAAAATGGAGCAGCATCCAATCGGCGGGAATTTCCCGCACACGGTCGGCCGCGTAAAGCGCAATCGGGTTGTAAATCGTGCGCACGCCGGCAGGGCCGGTACAGCGCACGGGAAAGCGCATATTTTTTCTGTCAAGCAATTCCCCTTGACGGCTGCATCCGTCGCAGGTGCGGACGTTTCGCAAAGGACATGCGCGCGTAATCATTAAGGGAATATGCCCGTAAACGATGCAGGCTGTGGGCGATTGCCCCGTAATCGGCCGCATTTCCGCGCACGGTGTTTCCACGCCGACGGTCAGCACCTCAAGCCCCTGCAAACTGTATTCCGAAGCGCAAAGCGCATTTGTCACATTCAGCCCGAAACCGCCCATCGCCGGAGCGCCGCCGAGCAAGTGCAGATGCGCCAAGTTGTGAACGACATATCCGCCGAAGCCCTGCCCTTTTGTTTGCTCAACCAACCGGGACACCTCGGCTTCCAGCGCGCCGAATTCCACGCGCGGCAGCTCCAGCCAAACCGTTTTTCGTACCTGCGGTTCACAGGCATCCCAGTGCTCAATCGGCACAATCAAACGGTCAGGACGGATTTCCGCCTTTAGACAAGCCGCCAGCTGTTCCGGCGTTTCCACACGCACCATCCAGCGTTTTTCGGAAAGCGTCCGCACGGGCTCATCGCTGTACGACGGCTCAAACACACGAACCGAGCCGCGCTCCATTCGTTTTTCCAAAAGCTGCTCCAGCGCTTCGCGGCGCATTGCGTTGATTTCAGATGCCGGAACATAAAGGCCGTTTGCATGGATTACAACAGATTCGGCGCAAAAAGGCGTTCCCCCTGTTTTGCGCAGCGCGCGTTCGTATGCGCCGGACGGATCGTTTGCCGCCCCTTGTGTCAAGGTATCTCGCTTTACATCAATTTGATGTCCCTCTTCATCCGAAACCGAAAGGCAGACACGCCCCTGTTCCGCGTTCAACACAAAGTGAATCGGCACGCTTTCGCGCTCTCTGCGGAACAATTCTCGCAATTTGGGCGCGGCTTGCTTGGCTTTTTCGACATCTTCCCCGGTGCGAACGCCGAACATCGTCCCGTCACGCCGACCCGTAATATAACCATCTGTAAACCCAGAGCGAGAAAATACATTTTGTAGCAACTCTTCATCATAGGGCTGTCCGCTTCGCGCGGCGATGCAGGCGTTGACCGCAGCCGCTACATACTCGGGGCTTCGCAGGCGGCCTTCAATCTTCACGGAATGAACGCCCGCTTTTGCAAGCTCGGGCAAGTGACGAATATGAGAATGGTCTTTCAGACTCAAATGGCAGGCACCCGGCTCACCGGCTGAAAACGGCAGACGGCAAGGCCCTGCGCACGCGCCGCGGTTGCCGCTTCTGCCCCCCAAAAAGGCAGACATATAGCACTGTCCGCTCACGCTCATGCAAAGTGCACCGTGAATGAACACTTCCACCTCAATGGGGCTTGCAGCACAGATTTCGGCAATTTCCGAAAGGGAGAGTTCCCGCGCTAAAATCACGCGCGAAAAGCCCATTTCCGCAGCTTGCAGCGCGCCCTGCACCGTGTGAATGGTCATCTGGGTGGAACCGTGCACGGGCAAATCGGGCGCCATGTCGCGCGCAAGGGCCGCAACCGCCAAGTCCTGTACAATCAGCGCATCAACCCCGGCGTTTGCGGCGGCTTCCACTGCACGGGCGGCCTCGCTCATTTCCTCCGGAGTAAGCGTGGTATTGAGCGTGAGGTATGTTTTCACGTTCCGCGCACGGCAAAAAGCCGCCGCCTCTTTGAGGCTTGCGGCATCAAAGTTGCCCGCTGTGCGGCGGGCGTTTAGACGATGAAGCCCGAGATAAACGGCATCCGCCCCGGCGTAAACGGCGGCACGCAGCATATCGGCATTGCCTGCCGGAGCAAGAATCTCAGGCATAAGGCGCTTATGTTCCACGTTATTTCTGGCCGTTCAAATAGCCCAGCTCACGGCGCAGACGCTCCACCTCACGGCGCTCTTCCTCCAGCTCCAGCTTGGCTTTGGCGGCATCCTCCAGGTAATCTTTAATTTGTGCACGCATGTTGTCGGCGCCGCTGGTGCTCTTTTTCAGCTCATCCAAATAGCCCAGCGCGGTCATCACGGCGGCAGTGGTCACGGAAGCAGACGGGTTTGCTGTGAGCATCTGGCTCATATCCGTATCAAGCTTTTCCGCTAAACTCAGCACATACTCCTCAGTATCGGTTGTTGCAATCACATAATTCGAACCGCAGATTTCCAGTTTAATTTTATTAGCAGGCATGTTCAAATAACCCCTTTCCTTTATTCCTTTCCAAAAGAGTGCTGTGCACTTTTTTGGCATTTTCTATTATAGACGAAAATACGCGCAAGAAAAAGAGGATTTCTGAAAAAAAGTGATAAATCCTGCGTTTTTCTTGAAACCGACGGTTGAAAGGTCTATAATAAATCATAGTATCTTTCCTAAAATCTGCGCGAAACCGCGCAAAAAGCGCATCAAAAAAGGGAGTGGATCTTGTGAACAAAAAAATGACTGCACAGGAATTTGAAAAGATTCTAGTTGATAAACTGTTCAGCGAGTACAATGTTGACATGGAAAACGCCTCCGAAGAACAGATTTACAACGCTTTAGCGCTCATCATTCGCGGAATGCTGAGCAAAAAAAGAAAACGGTTTGCCTCTCGCACTTACGGCGTTAACGGCAAAAAGGTGTACTATCTGTGCATGGAATTTTTGATGGGCCGCAGCTTGAAAACCAACTTGTTCAACATGGGGCTCAACGAAGCGGCTGAAGCGGTACTGAAAAAACACGGCGTGCGTTTGGAGCGCATTTATGAACAGGAACCGGATGCCGGCCTTGGAAACGGCGGTCTGGGACGCCTTGCCGCGTGCTATCTCGACGGCATGGCTACGGACGATATCCCCGGCACCGGCTACTCCATTTTGTATGAGTACGGCATTTTCAAACAGAAAATTGTCGACGGCTGGCAGCAAGAACGCGCCGACAACTGGCTTCCCGGCGGCCGCGTTTGGCTGAAAAGCCACCCCGATCAGTCCTTTGAAGTGAAGTTCGACGGCTTTGTGGAAGAGAGCTGGGACGACGATTATCACCATGTCCGTCACCGCGACTACTCTTCCGTTATTGCCGTGCCCTATGATATGTACGTTTCCGGCTACGATTCGACCGGTGTTTCTCAGCTGCGCTTGTGGCGCGCACAGGCCCCCGGCTTTGATATGACAAGCTTCAACGCCGGCGACTATGTGGACGCAATGAACAAAAATGCCAACGCGGAGCTGATCAGCAAGGTGCTGTATCCGAACGACAACCATGTCGAAGGCAAAATCCTGCGTCTGCGTCAGCAGTATTTTCTGTCTGCGGCTTCGGTTCATGACATCACCGAGCGCCATGCTTCCCTGTACGGCACACTCGACAATTTGCCCGACAAAGTGGCAATTCACATCAACGACACGCACCCGACGCTCGCCATTCCCGAGCTGATGCGCGTTCTTTTGGACGACTGCGGCTTCACTTGGGAAAAAGCGTTTGATTTAACGCGCCGCACCTTCGCTTATACGAACCACACGGTTATGAGCGAAGCGCTGGAAAAATGGAACATTGACCTGTTCCGCCGCACCCTGCCGCGCATTTATCAAATTTGCGAAGAGCTCGACCGCCGCTGCCGTGCGGATTTGCACAAGGTATTCGGCGACGACTGGGGCAAAATTGACTACATGGCAATTTTGGGCGACCATCAGGTTCGCATGGCGAATATCTGCTGCTATGTGTGCCACACCATCAACGGCGTGTCCAAGCTGCACAGCGAAATCATCAAGCAGAGCGTATTCCACGACTACTATCTCTATTCGCCCGAAAAATTCACGAACGTGACAAACGGCATTGCCTACCGCCGCTGGCTGCTGGCTTCCAACCCCGGCTTGACAAAGCTTTTGACGGAAACCATCGGCGACGGCTTCAAAAAGGACGCTTCTCAGCTGAAAAAGCTGGAACAGTTTGCGCACGACAAAACCGTTTTGCAAAAGCTGGGCGAAGTGAAGGCGCATAACAAAGAGGTGTTCGCGGCGCATCTCGCCGAAAAAACCGGGCAGAAAATCGACCCGAAAAGCATTTTTGACGTGCAGGTTAAACGCATGCACGAGTATAAGCGCCAGCACCTGAACGCGCTGAACATTGCGGCACAGTATCTCTATTTGAAAGACCATCCCAACGCGGATGTGCTTCCCAAAACCTATATCTTTGGCGCAAAAGCGGCCCCCGGCTACTACATGGCAAAACAGATGATTCGCTTCATCTGCAAACTGGGCGAGCTGATTGACGCGGATAAATCCGTGCGCGACAAGCTGCGCATTGTTTATCTGGAAGATTACTGCGTCACCACGAGCGAGCGCCTCATGCCCGCCAGTGAGATTTCCGAGCAGATCAGCTTGGCCGGTACAGAAGCGTCCGGCACCGGCAACATGAAATTCATGCTCAACGGCGCCATCACTTTAGGCACACTGGACGGCGCCAATGTGGAAATTGCCGAGGCAGCCGGTATTGAGAACGAGATTATTTTCGGCATGCGCACGAAAGAAGCGCAGGAACTGGCTCGCTTCGGCTACCATCCGTCCACTTATATCGCCGCTTGCCCCGAACTGGCAAACGCGCTGGATTTCATGGAAAAAGGATGGAACGGCGACAGCTTCCACGAACTGGCTTCCAACCTGCGCAGCAGCGACCCGTACATGGTTGCCGCCGACTTCAAGGCGTACCGCGAAGCACAGCAGAAAGCCTCCGAGCTTTATGCCGCCAGCGCACAGTGGAACCGCATGAGCTTAATGAACATTGCAAACAGCGGCATCTTCTCTGCCGACCGCGCCGTGTTCGACTATGCGCGCAACATTTGGCACGCAAATCCCATTCGATAATTTTTGGGCACGTTGTGCCGAAATCCACAGCAAACAGGGTGCGCAGCCGCGCACCCTGTTTCATCTCGCACACGCCGAACAATCGCGGCGTCGTTTGCAGGAGGTTTATGCATGACACCCATTTATGACAGTCAAAACCAATTTTATAAAAGTCCTTACGGTGCAGTACCCGCGGGCACACCCGTGACGTTTCGCATCTGCGTCCCATTGAGCCAAGGCTGCCAATCTCCCCGTTTTTTCTATAAGCGTGACGGTTCCGACGTGTTCGCCGCCATTCCGATGCAGCATCAGGAAACAACGGCTCATGATGTCGTGTTCAGCATTTCGTTTACGCCGCCGCATGCGGGACTTTACTTTTATTATTTCGATTTATACGTCGATTATCAAAAACTGTTCCGCGGCTCACTGGGGCAGGCGGTTCTCACGAAAGAGCAGGGCGAAGCTTATCAGCTCACCGTCTATGAGCCCGATTTCAAAACGCCTGACGGGCTCAAAGGCGGTGTGATGTATCAGATTTTCCCGGACCGCTTCTGCGAGTCCGCTCCCCGCACTTCCATGCCGTTTAACGACCGCGTTTACCGCACCGATAAAAAAGGGGAGCCCTATTTTTACCCCACGGAAACCGGCGGATTTCTGAACATGGATTACTACGGCGGCGATTTAGAGGGGATCCGAAGCAAGCTGTCTTACCTCTCCGGCTTAGGCGTGACCGCCGTTTATCTCAACCCCATCTTTGAAGCGCATTCCAACCACCGCTACAACACCGCCGATTACATGAAAATTGACCCCCTTTTAGGCACGGAAAAAGATTTCCAGCGCCTTTGCCGCGATGCGTCGGCACTTGGGATTCATATTATCTTAGACGGCGTGTTCAGCCACACGGGGTCGGATTCGATTTACTTTAACCGCGAACAGCGCTACCCGCAGCCCGGCGCTTACCAAGACCCGGAAAACCGTTATCGTCCGTGGTACGATTTTTCGGCACAGTACGCCTGCGGCTACCGAAGCTGGTGGGGATTCGATACACTGCCGGAGGTCAACGAAAACGATTTTTCCTATCGTCAGTTTATCTGCGGAAAAGACGGTGTCATCGACCACTGGCTTCGCTTGGGCGCTTCCGGGTTTCGTTTGGACGTTGCCGACGAACTGCCCGATGATTTTATCGAAGAAATTCGCCGCGCCGTCAAGCGCAACGGCCCCGATAAATTCCTGCTGGGTGAAGTTTGGGAAGACGCCACGAACAAATGGAGCTATGGAGCGCGGCGCACCTATTTGCTCGGCAAAGGCTTAGACTCCGTGATGAATTATCCATTCCGCAGCGCCATTTTGAATTTTGTCAAAGGCGGAAGCGGCCTTGCCGCCGCCGACTGCATCGCCCGTATTTGCGAAAATTATCCGGCGCCTGCCTTGCACACGCTGATGAACTTCCTCTCCACACACGACACCGTGCGCGCCATCACGGAAATTGCGGGCGAGAGCTGCGAAGGGCACGACCGTTATTGGCAAAGCAAGCGGCGCTTAACTCCGGAGCAGTATGAGTACGGCATCCGCCGCATGGCGCTGTCTTACGGCATGCTGTATACTTTACCGGGTATCCCGTGCATTTACTACGGCGACGAAATTGCAATGCAGGGCTACAAAGACCCGTTTAACCGGGCTTACTTTGATTGGGACTCCACCGAACAGCGGCTGCGCCGTGTGGTGCGTCAGCTGGCACGTCTGCGGGAACATTGCCGTGCACTTTGGGACGGTCGCTTCACCGTTTTAGACGCAACGCAGACGACGCTTCATTATTCTCGTCATAACGACAGCGATACGGCGGAGTGTTTTATCAACTGCGGAGATACGCACGTTCACGCATTTATGCTCGGCCGCTTTGTCACCATTCCTCCTTTGCATTTTGCCGTGTGCACCAGCACCGCCAAAAAAATTGAACTTTTCTGCGCAGAGTAACATCGCATTTCTAAAACAGCCGGCCGGGTGAAAGCATTGCTTTCGCCCGGCCGGCTTTATGTTTGTGCAATTTCGTATGAAACCCCTTCCCAAACAAGCCTTCGGCTTGCCGGTGACACAAAAAAATCTTGATCAAACTGTTGTTTTCCGCTATATTGTCCATTCATCAAATAATCCCAAACACCAATCATGAGCATCTGCTGTGTGTAAAAAACTCCTCCCAGACACAGCGCACCAAACAAAACAACAACAATCACAATGCCCAAACAGCGGGTTTTTAAACGCGCATCTCCCCCGGTTTTCTGATAAAGCACACGGTTAAACGTCACCGCATTATAAACCGACAGTCCTAACCCCCAAATGGCGCACAAACCAACCGCCAACAGGAATTGAACATCTCCCATGGCTTTTCCTGTGCCGAACAGCTGATACCACAAAAAGTAGGGCAAGCGCATAAAATAAGCGGCCGCGAGAAGCAAAAGCACCAGGAAATACGGCGCAAACAAGCGAAAAAAGCGCGCATAGCATCGATAATATAGGGTATGGAACATGCCGCCGAAAAAAGCCGCCGCATTGAACCGAGGCGCTTCTCCCCGCGCTAAACGCTCAAACTCGCGCATATAATAAGGATGCAGCTCCGCTTTTGTCCGCTTTGCGCAAATGCTGGCACAATAAGGACAGCGCACGGTATTCTTTTTCAGCTTATACCGGCAAACCGGACATCTCATAAAATTCACCTGCTCTTTATGGCAACATAATGAACGTATATTTTCGTCTTTTTACAGTATAGACGGATAAACGCGCTTTTTCAAGTGTAGGTTTGCCGATGTCTGCGCGCGTTCCCGGCAGAGCGCGCATGATATTGCGCCCCCTTTTTTCGTAAAAAAGGCGGAAAACATGCTAAAAAATCGAAAAAAACGCTAAAAACAGCTTTGCAATTCTGCAGTTTTTTTGATAGAATGTAGTCAATTCAATCAATATCTTTGCATGTCGAAGGTACCGAGATGCTTGGCATGACATCAAAGTGCGGTTGTATTTTATAAGGAGGGAATGATTATGAACGTATCGCTGTCAGCTGACACCATTCTTTGGCTTGTTCTTACGATTGCATTTATCATCGCTGAAGGCGCCACGACCGCGTTTGTTTCTATTTGGTTTGCCGTGGGTGCAGGCGCAGCAATGCTTGTCAGTGTTTTCACCGATTCTTGGCTTTTGCAGGCGTTTGTTTTTCTGGCAGTCAGCGCTCTTGTTTTGCTGGCTTTCCGCCCCTATGCGCTTCGGCAGAGAAAAAGCGGCGGTGTGCAGACAAACTTTGAAACCAATATCGGAAAAATTGCCACCGTGCTCACTCCGTTGGAGCCGGGTCAAGTTGGCCGCGTTCGCCTGGAGGGTGTGGATTGGAATGCCGTATCAAATACTCGTTTAGAAGTAAATGCACCCTGCCGCGTCGCTGATTTACAGGGCACTACGCTGACGGTTGTTGCCGTCGATGCACAAAGCACCGTTTCGGTATGACAATCTTCTGTTAAACCGCTGCACCGCTTTTCAATTCTTTTGTCAAAGCAGCCCAGCGGGCTGTTGAAAAAATTTTTTCCTAAGGGAGGAAAGAGAAATGGAACTGTTTTTAGTATTTTTAATCTTGGTTGCCATTATTTTGGCAGTCGCCGTCATGAACTTCCGCGTTGTGCCGCAGGCTTCGGTGTTCGTTGTGGAACGCATGGGCGTTTATTACAGCACTTGGTCTGCCGGCATTCACTTCAAAATGCCGTTTTTGGACCGCATTGCCAAAAAGGTTTCTTTGAAAGAGCAAGTGGTTGATTTCAAACCTCAGCCGGTTATCACACGCGATAACGTTACCATGCAGATTGACACGGTTGTCTTCTTCCAAATTACCGATGCCAAAATGTTTACCTACGGCGTAGAGCGCCCCTTGGCGGCCATTGAAAACCTGACGGCTACCACGCTGCGTAACATTATCGGTGAAATGGAGCTCGACCACACGCTGACGAGCCGCGATATCATCAACACCAAAATTACCTCCATTTTGGACGAAGCTACCGATAAATGGGGCATTAAGGTAAACCGCGTCGAAGTGAAGAATATCATTCCGCCGGCAGAAATTCAAGACGCGATGGAGAAGCAGATGAAAGCTGAGCGTCAGCGCCGTGAAAGCATTCTGCGTGCGGAAGGCGAAAAGAAGAGCGCCATTCTTGTGGCTGAAGGTGAAAAAGAAAGCGCCATCCTGCGCGCCGACGCCGTTCGCGAACAGCGCATCCGTGAGGCACAAGGTGAGGCTCAGGCCATCATGGAAGTGCAGAAGGCACTTGCCGACTCCCTGCGCATGCTGAACGAAGCCGCACCGAATGATAAAGTTCTTGCTTTGAAGAGCCTGGAAGCTCTGCAAAAAGTAGCCGACGGCAAAGCGACGAAGCTGATTATTCCCAGCGATATTCAGAATATCACCGGTTTGCTGGCCGCCGCAAAAGAAACCATTTCCGACAAATAAGCCTTTGCAATTTTTTAGCTGAAATTGTAACCGCTTTGCATCATGTTTTTCCTTCGCCCGCGGATTACCCGCGGGCGTTTTTTGTTTTCTCTCTTTTCATATCAAAAGCCGCCCGGCGCAAAAAGGCGGGCGGCTTTATCAAGTTATTTTCAAAGTAAGTCCTTGTCAACTTCTATTTTTCCGAACTCTTTTTCATACTCAGCAACACGCTTTTTCAGGTATTGCTCAATCTCTTTATTGGCAGAGCGCCCCTCTGATTCCGCAATATAGCGGAATTTTTGAAAGAGAATACGATCAACGCGCAGTGTGTACCGCAATAATTTCTTATCCATGTTTTCATACCACCATTCAATCCTGCGGATAAACTTCTGCCGCCGGTTTTTCTGCGGGCATAACGATTTCGCCGTTCTCCCCTTCAAACGCTTTGATGCATTGACGGATCAAATAAAGAATCTGACCGTTGGCGGAACGACCCTCATATTCCGCAATATAGCGCAATTTATAATGGAGCTCCGGGTCCACTTCAATTCCCAAATGTTTATTGTTTTTATTTCGCATAGCATTCCTCAAACTCATGATTTGGATATATACTTATGAACTCCGAATCATCAAAAAGGCAGCGCATAAGCTTAGTCCCATTTGATTTCACCATGTTTTTCTTCATACTTTTCGATGGCTTCTCGAATCAATATCAGAATTTCGCTGTTGGCGCTGCGTCCTTCATAATCAGCCACAACATGCAGCTTATTCAACATTTTCTCGTCAATACGAATAGATAAACTCTTGATTGCCATAAAAACCTCAAAATAAAATTATTTTGCATTTATTATAGGCTCATTTTGTAGTATAATTGACAAAAATAGATTTAAAATGAATCTAAAATATATCTAAATATAAGGCTATCTATGAAAATTATGATTTATCGAAATCAGCAATTTCTCCAAGAAAGATCAAAGCGCCGGAAAGAGGGTAAAAATCTCCTTTCCGGCGCTTTCTTCCTACTTTTTGCGCGTCATCCAAGCTCCGGCGGCCGCCGCTGTAAAAGCAATGGGCGCCAGCCGGATAAAAAACCACTCTAATGCGTGAAACGCAACTCCTGCAACGGCAAGCTCCGGATCGCGATAATCCCAGCCAAAGTAGGGACTGCTTACGGCAGCCAAAAACGCAGTGACTACCGCAATTCCTGCGCATAATAAAAGAAACAGCCAATGAAGCACTTTTCTTCTTTGCTCTTTTTGTTGTGCGAATTGCAGATTGATAATCTCCAGTTTTTCGCAAATTGCTTTGACGGAATCCGTTTCAGATTCTGCAACCGTTTCGCCCAGCAAGGTGCTGACAGGTGTTTCCAGCGCCTTTGAAAGAGCAATCAGCAAATCGGAATCCGGAACAGATAAGCCAGTTTCCCTTAGTTAAAGATATTGTTGGGTATCTCAAGATGTGTCATTCGATTTTG